>ERZ825137.131-NODE-131-length-102835-cov-9.757492_pt1 | contig 102835 bp, 85 predicted proteins | sample MGYA00519873_ERZ825137 | MGnify/ENA primary metagenome ERZ825137 (study PRJEB31778, sample SAMEA3449190) | human gut metagenome | biome: human gut; feature: human-associated habitat; material: faeces | place: United Kingdom | collected 2010/2012 ...
ATCTCGGCGTCGGGCTTTGTAAGCCCGAACATCATAACGGTTGAATACTTGCCTGTTCAATAGCTTCGGGTCTGCCCACGCATTCTATTACAACGTCTGCCTGCTCCAAGCCCTGCTTTTTAAGAGTTTCGGGAATATTATCTGCTTTAGGGTCAAGCGCTGTGTCCGCGCCTAATTTAAGCGCCTGTTCCCTCTTTTCCTTTATAGGCTCAATCGCTATAATATTTGCCGCGCCCGAAAGCCTTGCTAACTGTAACATTATAAGCCCTATCATTCCGCAGCCTATAACCGTAACAGTATCGCCGCACTTTATGTTACAAAGCTCTATTCCGTGCAGGCAGCATTGCTTTCTGTTTTCTTAATAACCTCTTCAAACACTGAAATTGAGCTTGCGGTGGCAATTGCCTGATTTAAGCCCTTGCCGCCCGGATGCTCAAAGGTTGACAGCGCAGATATTGTTTCCAACGCCCTTACTAATTCGCTCATATTATTAACATAATCTATGTTGTAAGAACCGAAATTAAGTGTTTTTAAGGCTTTCATTCCTCATTTCGCGATAGCTTACTTTTTCAAAAATTCATCTATATCTACGGTTTTACCCTTTAAGCGCGATTCCTCTGCAGCAAAAACAATCATATGGTTATAACACGATTCCTCAATATCCGGAATACAGTCACCGTTATACTCACCGTTAAGATAAGAGTACAGGGTTTTGACTATACCCTCATCACCGCCGCCGTGACCTCCGGCAATTCCGTCCTTGCCAACAAGCGGAATAACAGTTTCCTCATCAGTCAGGTAATTATAGCATTTAATCGGTGTGTCCCCTGCAAGCGCGGCATGAATTTCACCGCCTGTACCCATTATGTGAATATATCTGCCGTCCTTACCGAACGGGTTCATTGTAAAGCTTACGGTAATATCGTCTTCAAACAGCATATTTACAACCTGATGATCAACTACATCATTATCGCACTTAAAGACGCACTTGCCGTACTGCGTTTCGGAAATAGCTTTTTTAACATCTTCATCTGTAGGATCCTGAAGCTTCGTGCAGGTAGTTCTGAACCACCCGTTTTCTTTATCGTCAAGATAAAGCTTTACTGCATTATACGGGCAGGTATCAGCATATTTACAACCCTCTATGCAGTATTCCGCCGCGCCTTCAGGTGCATTTTCTCTTGTGAAGAATGAAAGTGATCCGTAGGACTGTACGCTTACGCATTTTTTGCCTATAAGCCACTGTAAAATATCTATATCATGGCACGATTTTTGCAGGAGCATAAACGAGCTGCGTTCCGAATTTCCCCAATTTCCGCGAACAAAGCTATGCGTTTGATGAATATTGCCTACACATTCCTCGTGATTTATAGAAATTACCTTGCCTATTTTACCGCTGTCAATTATATCTTTAAGGGTAATAAAGAGCGGTGTGTAACGGAGAACCGTACATATTACAATTTTAACATTGTTTTTCTTTGCGGCTTTCGTTATTTCAAGGCATTCTTCTTTTGTCGGTGCTATAGGCTTTTCAAGTAGAATATCGTATTTCAGGTCTATTGCCGTCATTGTTGCTTTAAAATGCTGCCTGTCCATTAAAGAAATAATAGCTATATCCGCAATTTTACCGAGTTTCAACAAATCCTTATAATCCGTAAAGCACAATTCTTTTGGGATATTATGCTTTTTTCTTATGTACTCCCGTCTGCTTTCAATCGGTTCTGCAACAGCAACAACCTCGTAATTCTCAGGCATACGCGACATTATATCGGTATATGTAATTCCGCGGTTACCCGCTCCTATTAAAACTGCTTTTACTTTTTTCATATTAAACACCTGCTATCTTATTTCAAAATTCAAAATCAGCGGACAGTGATCAGAACTATTGAGCGCTTTCTGACTTGTTATTATATCAAATTTTTCTGCTTTCATTCCGTCACCGTAAGCAAATATATAACCTATCGTATACATCGGCGCTGTACCGTTTACATATTCGTCTTTAACAGTACGTACAGGATAATTATTACGGCATGTAAACTCTTCCGTAGTTTTTGGGGCAATGCCTCGAATATCACTGAATCCCAGCTCAAGCATTTTTTCATATCCGGCAGGTCCTTGAGTACATTCGGCATATCCGCTGTTAAAATCTCCGCTGACCAAAAATGGCGCATCATATTTTTCAGCAAGCTTTTTTGCGAGTTTTTTTAACTCAATGGCGTTTTCAATTCTCTGCTCATCAGACTCTTTTCCGAATTCCCACCAAAAATGCGTGGATGCTGCCGTAAACACCTTACCGCTTTTCTTTTCTCTTAAAACCGCATAGGTTACGGATTTTGAGTTTATGTCGTTTAAACCGGGATACGGTAAATATCCCTCCTCAATAACATCGAATGTATCCTTTCTTATAAAAACGGGAGTGAAATTAACATTTGCCTTGTCGATACATATTTCTATATACTTATCCGACAAGAGATTTTGTATATTGTCTTTGCCTGCACGCATTGTGCCGGGATTGCATTCCTGAAAACAACAAATATCCGCATCCTGCTCTCTCACCATCTCATTCACAAGATATTTTCTGTTCCCGACTGCATCATTTACTCCGAAATTTCCCCATATGTTCTGATCATAAAGTTTCATTAACAAATCCCCTTCGTAAAGTCGTATTACACTTTTATATTAGAAATTCCATAAATTAAGCTTATTCAGTATATATATTTCTCCCGCTTATTGTTTACGGAATATCCTTGCAATGAACCCGTGTTTCTGTAATTGAACTCAACATACACTTCGTTTGCTTCAATAACAAGATATTGGCCTATTTCCGGAGTGCCGGTAGCTTCATAAAATTTGTTTTCTGTTTCGCCCGGCAGAGCACCCTCAAGTCCCTCATCTGAGTTAAATGCAGTATTGGGGTCTATATTAAGACCGAAAAAATCAATTCCGCAAACGATATAGTGAAATGCAAGATGATAAAGTCCTGCTTGTTTTCCTTTAGATTTGGCATAAATACCGTAATACTCACCTTCCGAAAGCTCTCCGAGCGTGTCAATCCTCGGCCCGGAATGATAAAATTCACAAGTATTATATGGTGGGTTATCAGCCGTAGGTAAATCGCCGGGCATTAAATCATTATTTCCGTTGACATACAGCACTTTGCTGCCCTTTGCCGTCTTTTCAAAATTTTCCGTAATTTTTTTCTTTATATCAAGCCAATTTTTAAAAGCCAATGCACAGGATTTATTCCAATACGGATAATCGGATATGGTATCTCCGCCTATTACATATAAATCCGTTTTCCCAAATTCCGCAACAGTATTTTCGGCGGCAATAACAGCTGATTTTCTTAAAACAGTCGGATAATTAACATCGCTTGTTGATTGTGTATATCTGTATAACACGCAGTTTTCATAATACAGTCACGCCATTTTCAGCTTTATTTACAGCAAGCGTAGCAATTATACCTACAACTCCTATGCTTGCCCAAAGAAGAATTACTGTATTCCAGCCCGCTCTGCTCATAATACCTGTGAAAAGAATATTAGCTACTGCCGCAGCTATATAACCGGTGCAATCCAGTATACCGTTTACGCTTGAAACTCTCCCAGTTTTTCCAAGTCCCGGTATATAAATACTCCATAACAATGCCGACGGGCAACTCATTGCCATTAGTGCAACAATCAGCAATAAAAGCGTTATCCATCTGTTTTGTGAAAGCAACATACCAACAAATAAAACCGTTGACACTAAAAAAGATGCACGCAGCAGAACTATATCCTTTTCTTTTATAAGTCGGAAAACGATAAGCGTTAAGAACGGCACTATAGAACGCATTACCGATATAAAAGTAAATATCATATTTGCCGCATCTTTTGAGAAAAGCAGATTTTTTGTCAGGAAAGTCGGTATCCAAAAGGATATCGATACTCCACCCATTTCGGCAAGTGCTGCTATTGCCATATAAAATACAAACTTATCTATTTTAAAAACCGCAAGCAATGACCCGAAGCTTTGACTTTTGCTTATTTTGTATGTTATTTTCCCGCTTTGCTCCATTTTTGTAAAGACCGCATATGCAACAACCGAAACAATCGTTGACACACTGCCTGCGGCAACGAAAACCCACTGCCAGTTATTTACCATAGCAAACAGGCTTGCAATTAAGGGCCCTGCGAAACCGGCGAATGAGAAAAATATACAAATTGTTCTTGCTTGATTTGGACTTGTGTTTTCCGAAATAATCTTCATAAACGGTCCTCTGACCATTGAAAGCGCAAAGCCCAATACGGCAAATAAGGCTATATGTAATATTTCACTCCCGGAAAACGGGAAAATTATCGAAACAACACCCGAAATAAATACACCGGCAGAAGACAACTTCCGCGGCGATATATAATCACCGATAAATCCGTTTACAAGCTGCCCCGCCGCATAAAAAAACATATACACCGATGACAGCAGTCCTATATGCTCAACGGTAAATTTTCCGGTTTCCAACAGTCTTGGCGTCAAAACACTTAAAATGTGACGCATATAATAATTCGTCAAATATGTTGCTATGCATACAACTCCTATAATTATTGCCGTATTGCTGCTTTTTTGCTTCATTTTATTACCCCTGACTTTTCTGAATGTTCCGGCGTGTTTAGATAGTATTTTCCGACTGAAATCCTCGGTTTGCATATACCGTATGCTTATGCTCTTGAATTACTGCAAACCGTTCCGGGCTTGAGTTCCGACCCCATTACCGCAATTTCTGTCATTTCCGAAATCGGTGCGGATATATAAACGCTCCGAACGCCCTGTCAATTGTATTTCCTTCTTTAAGCCATTTTGCAAACGCTCTCTGAACAGAAGTATTTTGCGGCAAATCATCAAGATTTTCGGGCAACTCCTCAACGCTGAATATTCTCCACAAATTGGAATTTTTTTCATCCTTTGCCGGTTCTAATATTTCATAATCATCCATAAATTTCAGTATATTAGAGGTCTCCGGCAATATTTTACGGTTATTGGGTGATAAAAGCCATGAATTACAGCCGAAAATTATCGGCTTATCCCCGAAAATATTTTTGAAATGTTCAGCCGCGCGATCATATGAAAGTCGGCATTCTTCGTGTACAAGCGGTCTACCGGACGGAATGTGAGTTTCAATATATTGGTCTCCGCTTTTAACATTCACTCCTGAAATACTATAATCCGACTTAAATCTACCAAGGTTGAATTGCAATCTTCCAAAAGCAAGACGCTTAAGCATGAAAAAATCCAATGTCCAGCCACCTACGGAAATACCCCAGACACCGTAGACGCTTTTGCATTCCTCCGATTTCCACTTAAGATCTAAAACAGAATCGTTAAATACTTCCTCTGTCAATCCGTTTTCTTCATACACCACTTTCATATGCGGAACCAGCATAATCAAATACACAAGGTCAAGCGTATATTTATGTATACCTGTTTTTTCGGAAAGTCCCTCTATTTTTTCAAATATCGGTCCGCGATCAAAGACGGTGTTTTGCTTGTATACCGAAACACATTCTTCAAAAACACCGTAAGCCGACTTGTTCTCAACTATTTTCAGGTAAGCGGCACCGAGCACCTCACATTCTTCCTCGGGCATCTCAATTTTTCTGCAAAATCTTTCTATATTGTTCATTTTACACCTTACTCATTTTTATACTGCATCAATTATACTTGCAGTCACAAATCTTTTTTCATAAAAAACAGGCTTCCGCACAGCAGAGCGCCAAGTGCTGATACTATGCACCATGTTATAACCGTACCGTTCCAACCAAATATTTCGGATATTCCGGCAAAGCCATAGATTGAAACCGCGCTTCCTATATAAACGCAGCCATTGAATATTCCGGAGAACAGTCCGAGTCTTTCATTTCCGACAAGCTTGCGCGGCAGCATACAAGTTTGCAAAATATTTATTCCGTGCATGGAACCAACCAAAATTGAAGCCAACAAAACCGTGATAAAAATATTTGACCTTGATGCTGCAGGAATAAGAGCCGCGGCAATAAGTGCCGCAACAAAATAGAATATACAGCATTTCTGCACGCTTTTTAAATGATAGTACATATATTCCGTACCCCATATACAAAAGAGTGCAAAAAGTGGCATTGCAACACCGGTAAGTATTGAAATATTGTTGCCCAATGAAAATGTTTCGGATATATAAGACGGCATCCAGGTTGTAACTCCGTCACGCAGAGAACCCTGTAATACTATTGTTAATATAATTATCAGTAACAAAGCCACTGGTATAACCGACTTATGTTCGGGAATACTGCCGTCAATTTTTGAATGACTTTTAAATTCAACCAAAAAGCCTTTACAGCAAAATACCCACAATCCCAAGGTTATAAACCCTGCAGCGGATGAAAATAAGAAAACGGCGCGCCAACCCGACAAGCTTATTAAAATGGGTGCCAATATATATATCGCAATATTTCCTATATGTCCGCCCCAGGATATTCTTACACCTGCCTTAAGCTGCTGCTCCGGTTCTAAAAGTTCAGGAATCATCCGTACAAGCGGAGGCCAAATAAATGCCTGTGCAATTCCGTTTATACACCACACAACCGTTCTTACGGCTGTCAATCCGCAAAACGGAACAATAAGATTCATAGACGAGGTCGTAAGCAATGCAACAGCCACAAGTTTCGCGGGCTGAAATCGGTCGCACATCCAACCGCTTATCACCTGACCTATTCCGTATGTTATAAAAGCACCGGTTATGGCAAGTGACGCCGCAGAACGGCCTATTTTTTCCTCGGTAATAATTTCGGATATTACCGCTGCGTAGTTTATTCTGGTCAGATAACTGACAAAATAAATAAGCGAAAACAAAAACATAACCGTATTAGGCTTAAAACCCGCAATTATTGATTTATTTTCTCTGTTCATTTAAGCGTTACAACCTCGCTCGTAATTTGTGGATTTCTTCTCATATCCTGAATTGAAAGCTCCGGAACAACATTATATCTCCATGTCGTCTCCGAACCGTCAATCTCTATTAAGCCATTGCGGGTTATTTTTACAATCGCGCTGAGCGGTTCTTCGTAAAAATATGTATTCTTTGCCATCCAAAGCTCAGTAATATTGCGCTTATATGTCTCTATAGGGTTTCCGTCAGCATCATATTTCGTAAAATCAAATACTTGCCCATCTGTATAATGCTGATTTTGAGTAGGCAGCCACACCCCGTTAAATACGGAATTGATATTAAGATAGTAAATATTGTCCTTTACCGCCGAACAATTTCTGTGGTAATGACCGTTTATTGCCGCAATAACGGTTTTATCCGAAATTCCGTTTACCTTTTTAAATATTTCCCGAACCTTTTCGCAGTCAGGAGAAGAATCCCACACTCCAGAATAACTGTCGTGGCTCATTATTATGCAGTTAATATGCTTATGTGCTGCGTCTGTAAGAACATTTTCAAGCCATCGCAGTTGCTCGTTTCCCAGACAATTATACGGAAAATTACCATCGGGCGGACCCCAGCTTGCAGGTGCGTTATGTTCATATTTTTTTGTTTTTGGATTTACGGAATAGTTTGTATCTGTGCATACTATTCTGAAACCTTTAATATCAAAATAATAATATCCTACCGTGCCGTCCTCAATTTTTCCGCTCGCTGTCCCCCACACCACACTATCGGGACGGTTTGTAAGGAGCGGCGTGACCACACTCATCGTATTTCCGTTTGTCTCAAGTTCGTGATTCCCGTAAATACCGTATGCAGGAATATTGTATTTGTTTTTGAGATAAACATTTGTTATTTCCGGCGAGCCTACATAATCATTACAGAAATCTCCGCCGTGTATTATAAAGTCAGAACCGTTTTCCGCCGCTCTTTTCAATATGCTTTCCATATCACTGACACAGGCTATATACATTCCCTCTTTGTAATGTAAATCCGAAAAAAGGGTAAATGTAAGCATATCGCTATCCTTTTTTACAGTTTCCGCTTCGACCATAGTTTTTTAATCCCCCTTCATAACAACAGACAAAACTCCGCCTATTCTCTCTGCCATAAAATACATTCCCAAATCATTCGGGTGGCAGCCGTCTACCGTGCAATCGTGCCGTGCGATGTCAGGGAAAAGCGAATAGCCGTCAATAAAATATACATTTTTGTCACCGCTTTGTCTGGCGGACATATATGTGCCAAGTATAGCCTCCCGCCGTGCCTGGTTTTCCTCATCCAGTCCCGCGTCCGGCTTTGTTACAAAGATTACAGGTAAATCGGGTTGCTTTTTTCTTATTATTTCAAAAAAAGCCTTATGAGTATTCAAGAGGTGTTCGGCGTTAGGTGCGTTGTGGTCATAATCCATAACAAACGCACTCATTGTAAGCCCGGCTATATACTCGGCAAGCACCGGCTCACCTTTAGCCGCTCCCGAAAAGCCTAAATTGATAAAATCGCAGTCAAGCTTTCTTGAAATAAAAGCCTCATACATATTTCCGGGTCTTGAAGCAGCATATCCGTTAGTTATGGATGAACCGTAAAACACCACAGGCGTTTTATGCTTATATTCCTTATGCTCGGATAAGGTACTGCCCTTTTTGAGTCCGATTTCAAATTCAGAAACCGTAGTACCCGTCGGCATATATACTGTTATTTCGCGTTCCTCGGCATTTTTAAAATACTTTATGCCCTCGCATTCCTCCTCTTTATCTATAGGCGGATAGTAGCTTGCAAAATATGTTTCCTTTCCGTCCTTATTTACATAAAGGTCAACACCGAGACTTGAAAGCCGCGACAAATGCGGGGAGCCGTTATTATACGGTCCGTGCTTAACCTTAATTGCTATATACGGCGAATCGGTTACAAACCTTATTCTCCCGCCTGAGCTGTTTCTTGAATGGGGCGCTACGCCGCCTACGCTTTTTGCTACATCGACCGGCAGACGATAATAATTTACTTGCGGGTTGCACAGCCCGTATATTTTAAACGGCGAGCTTTTTATATCGAAATATTCAGTATCGGTCTCATTGTTTTTAAGACCCTCCAAACAATACCCATACCACATATTATCTCTTCCTCCTGAATTATATATCTTTTTGTTCAACCATATTTGATAAGTTTATTTATTAAATCACCCATAAGCGGATTGCGATAGATCCTATCCACATAACACATAGGAATTTCCTTTTCACAGTCGTGATATACCCCGTCATAGCCGGGGAGCTTAACATTTTCAATGCGCCCGTGCATGTATCTGCCGTTTTTATTAAGTAGCCAGCCTATCGCCGTTACATCCCAGATTGTTCTTGCCCACGGAAGATGCGCCACATGATCGTCGGATATAGCAATCGCATAATCACCAAGATAATCGGCAAGCGGATTTTTACCCGAAAGCCAATGAAGAATTTCAGGCTTGCTTATTTTGAATTCGCTCACACAGCCCTCGCACGGCAGTTGCACAAACGGCACGCCGCTGCCCATCACAACACGCGCCGCGGCAATATCCTGCTTCATATTAAACTCATATACATCATTAAAATGCCATGCGTGCCCACCAAGCCACACCACAACTATATTTTCCTTAATTTCCGGTTTCATAAGCAATGCCGATGCAATATTTGTTATAGCGGCAATTCCAACCACATAAAGCGGATTTTCGGGCGAATAATTCATTGCTATTTTGCAAAGATGCTCTGCCGCCGGGGATACAGCCGGTGTTTTTTCGTCCTTTAAATATTCGCGGGCACCTTTATAAACCTTATTGTTCATATCGGTGCGTCCGGCAAGCTTTAATATATGGAAAATCTCATTATAGCTTTTTTCCATACCGTCCTCGGGTCCCGTGCTTTTATCGTTAAAGAACGGCGCGGCATATATTGCAACAGGGCTTAATTCAGGGGAGTTCAGCATATACGCTATCGCAAACTGATCGTCAACCTCGTTATATGTGTCTGTATCAAGCACCACATCTACATTGCCTTCGGGCGGCAATAAATTCTTTAAAAATTGTTCTTTTGTCATATCAGGTCTTCTTTTCTGTTTTTTCAATAACCTCTTTGAACACAGAGGTCAAGCTCGCGGCAGCAGAAATTGAGTATTTTCAAGATTTATTCCCCCAAAACAACATCAACAATGTGTGTGTCCCCCGCGGCAGTTGGCTTTAAAAGATTTCCGCTTACCGTTTTGCCGTCAACAGTCATTTTTGAAACACCGCAGCATACATTATTTGGGTTTTTAACATTTATTATAAATGTATTTCCACGGAATTTGCGCGTCACGGTAAATTCCATATTATGGTTGCAGCACGGGTCGATTATAAGCCCGTCATAATCGGGTCTTATACCTAAAATAAACTGTGACACCGCGACAAAATTCCACGCCGCCGTACCTGTAAGGAATGAGTTTTTGGCCTCGCCCGGCTTTTTGGCATATTCGGGCTTACCCGCCACCATTTGAGCATATACATAAGGCTCAAGCCTGTGAATTTCACTTATATTCTCTATATATGCAGGTGCGGTTTTCTTGTATATTTCAAAAGCCTTGTCACCGCGGCGCGCTATTGCTTCTGAGCATACAAGCCACGGGTTATTATGACAGAATACACCGCCGTTTTCCTTATATCCGGGCAAAAACGACCCTATTTCCCCTATTTCGGGGTCAAATTTTCTGTACGGGGGATCCAAAAGCACAAAGCCGTATGGTGTTTCAAGGTATTTCCACGCGCTGTCAAGCGCTTTTAACGGCATACCTTCTTCTTTTCCTACCTGAGCCATAGAGCACCAAGCCTGAGACTCAATAAATATTTTCCCATCCTCACATTTATGTGAGCCTAACGGGCGGCTCTTGTGGTCGTATGCTCTTAAATACCACTCGCCGTCCCAGCCGTGGTTTATAACCGCCTTTTCCATATCGGCAATATAAGCTGCGGCAGCCTTTGCTTCGTCGTTCTTTCCCGCAATTTCGCATATTTTTACAAAATCCCTGCCGTAATAAATAAACTGACCCGCAATCATCAGGCTTTCGGCGGTTTTGCAATCTGTATTTTCGGTAAATTGGAACTTCTCACCCGGTGTGTTTGAAAGGCAATTAAGAGTCAGCGTATCGTTCCAATCCGCCCTGCCTATAAGGGGCAGACCGTGCGGTCCGCGATTATTAACAACATGGTAAAAAGCGCGTTTTAAATGCTCAAACATAGTATCTGCCAAAGCTTCGTTATTATCAAACGGCACGCGCTCCTCCAATAAAGAGGTATCTCCTGTCTCTTTAAGATACGCTGCGGTAGAGCCTACAAGCCACATCGGATCGTCACCGAAATTACCGCCTCTTTCCGCATTGCCTTTTTTTGTAAGGGGCTGATACTGATGGTACGCGTCGCCGTCTGCCATAAGCGTTGAAGCAAGATCTATAAGTCTTTCCCTTGCCCTTACAGGGTCAAGATGCACAAATCCGAGCAGATCCTGGTTGCTGTCCCTAAAGCCCATTCCTCTGCCTATTCCGCTTTCAAAATACGAAGCGCTGCGGGACATATTAAAGGTAATCATTGTCTGATACTGATTCCATATGTTCACCATACGGTCAAGCTTTTCGTCGTTACTCTTAATTGTAAAGGTTTTGAGCAGCTCGTTCCAATAAGCCTTTAGCTCGTCAAGCGCCGCGTCGGCTTTTTCGGCGGTATCAAATTCGGCAATCATTTTATATGCCTTTTCCTTATCGATAACATTAAGCGCCGTCCATTTTTTATTCTGCTCGTTTTCAATGTATCCGAGCACAAAAACAAAGCTTTTGGTTTCTCCCGCGTCCAAGGCAACATCAATACAATGGGAAGCCACAGGCGCCCAACCCACCGCAATCGAATCGGTCGGGTCGGTATCGAAAACCGTTGCGGGGCGGTCAAAGCCGTTATAAATTCCGAGGAAATCCTCGCGGTCGGTATCAAAGCCCGATATATCAGCATTTACACTGTAAAAAGCATAGTGATTGCGGCGCTCACGGTATTCGGTTTTGTGATATATTACATTTCCCTCAACCTCAACCTCGCCAACGGAAAGATTGCGCTGAAAATTAGTCTGATCGTCAAGCCCGTCCCAAAGGCAAAACTCTAAAAACGAATGTAATTTTAAATTCTTTTTACGGTCTGTATTGTTGGTAATTACAACCTTATGTATTTCGCATGCGGTATTAAGCGGAACGAAATAAGTGCAGTCTGCCGAAACGCCGTTTTTTTCGCCGTGAATAACGGTATATCCCATACCGTGGCGGCATTCATATTTATCAAGCGGAGTTTTTGTAGGCTTATAACCCGGATTCCAAACGGTATCGCCGTCTTTAATGTAAAAATACTTGCCACCGTCGTCCATAGGAACATTATTGTAACGGAAACGGGTTATTCTTCTGAGTTTTGCGTCCTTATAAAAGCTGTAACCTCCGCCCGTATTTGAAATCATTGTAAAAAAGTCCTTATATCCAAGGTAATTTATCCACGGGTAGGGAGTATTGGGGGTTTCTATTACATACTCTTTGGCCTCGTCGTTAAAATGTCCGAATTTCATTTCTTATCCTTTCCGCCGCTGTAAAACGGCACTCCTTAAAATTATATTTTTGCTTTTCTCAAGCGGGCAAATAAAGCTATACCGCCCGTTTCCGATGCTTTTTTTCTCGCCGTCCGGCAAAATTACATCGGCGCGGCAATTGCAGGGTATTAAAAGCTCTAAAATAAAATCGCCGTCTTTAATTCGGTAATGCAATTCAAATTTACCGTTGACCGTATTAAAAGAAAAGTCAAGCCTTTTTATATGTCCTGAAAGCATGGGCTTAATTTTGAATTTTTTAAACCCGTTATCGGTCGGAGTTACGCCCGCAAGCGTTGTGTAAAATCCGCTTACCGCACCCGCAAACATCGCGTGATTGTGCGATGACATATCGCCCTTTCCGCACCATTGCTCCCAAAGTGTGGTTGCGCCCTTTGCTATTTGATAAGCAAAGCTCGGGTATTCCGGATTCATAAAACAGTCAAGCGCAGTATCCGCCGCGCCGAATCTGCCAAGTTCTTCAACCAGATAACCTATTCCGTAAATTCCGAGATCCAAATGCTTTCCGTTTTCGGAAATTGATTTTAAAAGCCTTGCCGCAATATCGTTTTCCTCACTGTCGGAAAGAAATCCGCCTGCCAGCGCGTAGAGGTTAGGCGCCTGTTTTCCGTTTGAAAAAGTGCCTTTTTCTTTATTGTAAAAGCATTGCACATATTTTTCCGCCGCTTTCTTTGCAGCAGCTTTAAAATACGCCGCGTCCTCCCTTTTTCTCAAAGCATTCGCCATATCCGCCATCATTTCGCAGGTTAAAAATTTCATGTGATATTCCGTTTCCTTTTCCGAAGAAAACGAGGTAAGATAATTCCCGTAATCATTAGGCGCGCACCAGTCGCCGAATGTGCCGCCGGGCACAACCTCACCGCATTGCGATAAATAATTAACCTGCAATTTTTTAAGCTTATTGTAGTACCTTTTAATATATACGGGGTTTCCGTAATAACGGTAAAAATACCAGGGCAGCGCAATTAAGCAGCCATTCCAGGTCATATTTATTTTTCCGCCTTTTATTTTATCAATATTATTGTTCTTTAGGTAACGCGGGTAATAAGCACCGGGCGCTAACATATACATTGCCGTTTTTAAATAGCAGTACAGATCCATAGAGCACGGCGTTCTTTCGTCGCGCGCGGCACAGTCGGACGGAAACGACATACTGTTTGACCGAACCGACCAAAAGGCGTTGGCATATATTCGGTTTATCATTTTGTTATCTGTTTTAAAGTCTGCGTACCCCTCAAATTCCGTATGCACGGCACAGGCTGTCACCTCTTCACCGTTCGGTCTTTTATTAAGACCGCATATCTCGGCATACCTGAAGCCGTGATATGTAAAATGCGGGTTATAGGTTTCAGTACCCTCGCCGCTCATTATATATGTATCTGTCGAAGCCGCTCCCCTGTTTGTAATAAACTCCAGCTCGCAGTCATTTTTGTCAATTTTAATTTCTTCCGCCGTTTTAATTCTTATTGCATTTCCGCGCTTTCCGCTTAATGAAATGCGTATAAACCCAGACATATTCTGCCCGAAATCAAGTATATATCTTCCGTCCCTGCAATCGTATATTTTTTCAGGTTTTCTCGTTTCCGTAATTTTTATATAAGGTCCTATATCGCAATAAAGCTTCATTCTTTCCTTTAACGGCGATAAAGGCATTAAATTCCATTTCGAATCGTCAAAATCCGTGTTTTGCCAACCCTTAATCTCGCGGGTGGCGTCGTATATTTCGCCGTTGTAAATATTGTTTTTAATCCACGGCGTATCTAAAGTGAACTTCCATGTGCCGTCTGTTGCAACCGTTTCTACCGTTCCGTCCGTTTTGTGAAGATTTATGCAAGCCTTAAACCGCTTTGCCCCTTTAAATCTTCCCATATAAATATTTGCGTTGTTATTATAGCCGTCACCCAATATAAGCGAGACCGTGTTAAAACCGTTTTTTAACAGGCCTGTAATATCATATGCTTCGTAAAACAGTAAAGAATCATAAGAACCCTTTGAAGGTGAAAGTATACGGTCGTCCGGCTTTGTGCCGTTTAAAAACACCTCGTACCAACCGTATGAGCAAACAAAAAGCGTAGCGTACCGAATTTCCGCGGCTTCAAAGCTTTTCCTTACAAAGGCGCAGGTTTCGGGGTCTGTTCTGCCGTTTTTTTCGGTTGTGAGCCAACAGCCCTGCATTTCGGTGTTTAAAAGACCCGTTGTAAACCCTGCGGTTTCCGATTCGGTAAGCCTGCCGTTTACAACCGCAAATATCTTAAAGGTATACTGTGTATCCGGGCAAAGCGGTTTTCCGCCGTATTCAACGCATACCGTATTTGAGGATTTAACCGTTTTGCTGTCCCATACTATTTCACCTGAAAAATCGCCGCCCTTGGTTACAATTATACGGTAGCTTTCCTGAAAAATATCCTTTCCGTTTCCCGAAATCTGCCAGGAAAAAACCGGTTTTTTCTCGTCAACTCCGACAGGGCTTTTAACCCCTTCGACTTTTATGTTTGTGATCTTCATTATTCTCTCCGTTATATTTTGTGCTTGCATTTAAAACAGGCAGAACCGAGAAACCCGATTCCGCGGCTCTGCCAAAGTAAGTATTTAAGTATTGCTGCTTATTAAGCTGTTTACATATACCAAATCGCATATGTTTTCCTTTTTGTCTCCGTTAACATCGTATACATAGCCTGCTTCCGCAGTACCGGTAAGAAGATATGTCCTTAATGCGGTTATATCTTCATTGTCTACGGTTTCGCTGCCGTTAACGTCGCCCGCAATCATTCCGCCGTAAAGACCGATATGTGATATGTACTGTGCTTTACAACCTATGCCGCTTGCATTTGCGAAGTTATAAATGCGAATGCCCACATATGATACAACATTATTTTTTAAGCCGCTGAGATCAATCAAATCTCCCTTTCTGTCAAGCGAGGCATCATAAACTTCAGCTACTTTGTTTGCATCATCATAAAGACTTTCCCTCGTATCAGACATATATACGGCATAATGTTTTGAAGCTCTTCCGTCATGATTGAAGGAAAAAACAAATTTTTCGGGATTGCTGATCGGTGCATTTAAATCAATAATCATTTCACGGTATGCCGACGTTTGGAACATATCATTTTGCATTGTCTTTGTCTGGCAACTATCAACAGTAGCTGCACCATGCCATCTGCTTATGGCACCCGAATCAGTGTCTGTTTTAATATCTTTTGAGAAAAAGCTGTCGGTCCAATTTTTAATTTGTTCGTTTCCCTGGGCAATATTATCGATATAGAATTTTGAAGCTTCGTAAGCCTGTTCTGCAAGCCGGTTTGTTCCAAATTTATCTAATGTATTTTTAACTTCAGACAATGCAGAATAAACTTTGTGTTCGGTTATTACAGAGTTATCGGTTTCAACTGTTCCGCCGAAAAATCCAAGCTCATTGATATGCTGACCCATAACAGCCCATGATTTATCATTCATAGCTCTATGATAAATTCTTACTTCAACATACTTTATGCCGGTGAGCTTTAAAGATTCTAAATCAATATAATCTCCAAAGCCATTCGTATCTTTAATCTCAATAATTTTGTTTTTCTCTAAATTTTCATATGTGTCTGAGGCAAAAACAGCATAATGCTGTGATCTGTTAGCTTCGCCGTTTTTGTGAAAGTTAATAAGGAATCCCGTAGGATTATTTAAGGCTCCGTTAATTTTAAAACATAAACGCCAATAGCTGGTTTCTTGCTCCGCATCATTGTTAGTATCAGTAATGCTTCCGCTTTTCTTTGATAATATGGTGTTGTCGTCTTCCTTAACATCACAATTTGTCCATTTAGCTTGTAAACCGGCACTAATATAATTACTTACGACATCCGTAACCTTACCGTCCTGCCAGAAACTTACATCGCCAAAAGAATCTTTAAGATTATTTCCGTTCGTCATATACTTATCAAAAGTATACATAGATTTCGGCTTTTCAGTAACAGTTGTTATTGTATTAACAGCCGTATCCGCTGCCGTCGCGGGCAAACCTATACCAAGCGCCGAAATAACCAATGCAAGTGAAAAAAACAAAGATAAGAGCCTATGCTGTTTTTTAATTTTCATAGTTAAAATCAATCCTTTCAATTTCTTTAATTGCCATGGTGAAACGAAACAACTATACCTCCTTTTTCAGTAGTGTTTAAATGCCGATGCTTTATACAACCTTAATAAGCAGCGTATCATAGGTGTTTTTACCGTTTTCAAGCGTAAGCTTAACCGAAGCCATACTGCCCACCGCGGCATTTTCAAGCACCTTAACCGTATTGCCGTCAAGGGTTATGACATTTTCACCCGAAGAAACCGCGAAAGAAACACGGCTTTCGTTTGTATCGTAAAGCGAATAGGAAATTTCATATTCCCCGCCCGCGGTTAATTCAACTATATCCTCGGTGCATATAATCTGCTCGTAAGGCTTTTCGGTGGTATAAAGCGTCAGCGTATGCCCGCTTTCAAGCTTATCGGTAAATGCTCCCGACTCTGCCGTTACGGTGCCGCGGCACTCCGGCAGGCGTGCGGGCGCGGTCAGGTCGTTTTCATCGCCCACGCTCATTTTATAGAAAACCGTGCCGTCCTTTACGGGAATATTTATTTTAACCGCCTTTTCATATCCTGTCTTGTCTGCCTCAACAAACACCGCATATTCGCCGTTCGGCAGCTTAAACGCCGCCGCGCGCATATTGCTTTCATACCGCTTTGACCATTCAAGACTTTTTGTATCAAAGCAGGGTACCGCCTTATTCGGGGGAACAGCCACCTCAAAGGATTTTGAATGAACCGGAACATACCGCATAAACAGGCACAGCTCATAAAAAATGGAGTTGACGCCGCGCGGTTTTATATGCGGCGAACGCCACATATTGTTATCGTCCGAATCAATACTGAAGGCTGCGGGAGCCGCAAGCGTAATGCCCGAAAGCAGCCACAAAAACGCGCCGCAAAATCCGTTTTTAATAAACGACATTGCCATTTGAATATTGCTCAGTCCCCACTGCTTTCCTGCGGCAGAGGCGGCAAATTCCGTTGCGCAAACAGGTATACTGCCTGCTTTTTTAAGCGCCGCGCCCATTTTATCTATGCCTGTCTCATTGTTATAATAGGTATGAATGGTATACATATCTATAAGTGAATCGCCCGGTCTGTCAAAGGCATTAAGCCAAGCCGCTAATGTTTCATCACTTCCCGAACATTCCGCGCCCCAAATTTGCAGTTTGCCGCCTATGCCCTTTCTGCAAATCGCAGCTTTGGCTTTTGCAGCCATTTCGTGCCAGTAATAAAACTTTTCCCTTGCAAGCTCGCCGTTCGGCGTAGGCTTATCAAGCGGCGGTATTACCAAAAAATCGCCTATCCAGTTCGGAGTTTCAACATCCCTTGTGCAGGGCTCATTATAAAATGAGAGGTACTTAATGTTTGTGTACCCGCGGTTTACAATAAGCTCATACATAAACTCGGCGCAGGAATACGCAAACTCATCAAGATCCGCCGGAGCGGATTCCGCCTTCGCGCGTACATCCTGTATGGAAAACCAGCCCTGATTTTCGGGGGCTACCTTCCAGCCGTAGTTCATTTCAACCTCAACGCCGGCTTCCTTATATAAATCGAGGTATTTATAAACTCCTTTCATTCTTTCAGAGTTAAAATTGTATTCATGCCTGTAATACGCCGCCTCGTCAATAATAAACCAATCCGGCTGTAACCATAGGCGCACAACAGTGGGTCGGCACAGGTTTGTGCGACTTTTTTCCTTTTGCCAATAAGCGTCGTTATAGCCCTCGGCTGCCGAACGGTCCATAAAAGCCATAGGCAGAACACAGGCGCCCATACCGTAAAAATCGTTTGACAAAACGGTATCAGTTACCGTTATTTCGGTTGCCGAATCGTACACGCCTATTTCGGAAAGCTTTATTTTGCCGTTTGCCGCCAGGCTGTACGGCTTATTTTCGGCTATGCTCCATTTTGCTATAAAGCAGTTATCAGCTACCTGCTCGGTTTGCGGCTCGGTGCCGTTAAGCAAAAGCTTTCCCTCGCCGCTGTAAGCCGCGAAAAACACTCCGCCGTTAAGGTGTGCCCTGCATAAAAAGTCCACGCTGTTGTTATCAAGCGTTATGTAATTTCCGCCGAACGCCTCATTATCGGTCAAAACCTCTGCATAATCAGCGGGAAGATCTATTTCGTAGGTTTTTAAAACATTTTTTCCCGTTTTAGCCTTTAAAATACCGTGCGTAAGCTCGTATCTCTGCGAATAAGCGCCGATAAAGGCTATTCGCGCCACCGAGTCGGTGGGGTTGGGCTTTAAAAACCTAAAGCCCAACCTTTTCCCTTTGATCGGTTCATCAAAGCTTATCATAACATCGCAGGTGCTTCTTGTTTTGGGGGTAAAAGCCGTATCGCAATGATAGCTGTAAACAAGGTCGCCGTAAAAGGCGCTGCTTTTATCCGAAAAGTACAAATCAAAATCTCTTATCGAATATTCCGCACTGCCGTCAAACCCCAATAATACAATTTTGTCAATTCCCTGTGCAGCATTTGAAATATCAAATTCCAGCGTAAAATTGTCGGATAAAATATCAATATGCGAGGTGATATTCGGCTCGTCGGTAATTATGTTTATAAATCTTTCGTCCCTTTTAGAGCCTCCGAGACCCTTTATTACGGGTGTACTGCCGTCTGCATTTCTGCAAACCGCTTTTTTGCCGTTTAAAAGACTCGTTGCCGAAAGCGCATACCCGATAATTTCTTTTGAGTTGTTTGTTGCCTTCATTACTTTACTACACCCTTAAACCGATATTCTTTTCTTTTTGCCTTTGTAAAACTGAATAATAAACCACATTGCCGCAGCAGCCAAAAGCAGTACGCCCTGAATTACTGTTACAACAATAAGCCAAACCGGTGCCGAGGAATAGGATACCTTATACTTTGTTTCGGTTCCCGCATCAACCTTTATGGTTTCAGGCTCGGTGCTCTCGGTATCGCTTGATACCGTTTGACTGCTGTTGCTTGCAGTAGAGCCGGCATTGCCGTTATTTGTGCCGGTATTGCCCTTATTGTCGGCAGGCGTGTTGCTTGAATTGCTGCCGTTGTTTGAGCTATTGTTATCGCCTGAGGGCGTGTTATCCGGCTTTGTTAAATCAACAGTCTGCCAATATGCGTCGTTTTCATCGGTCAGCTCAACAAGTGAGAACTTAAAGCCCGAATCATAGTTAGCCGTATAGGTAACATAGTTGGTTTCACCCTTGCTGTCGTCGGTTTTGCAAAGCTCCAGCTTACTTTGATCGGTTGCGTCCGCTATCATTGAAAGACCGTTAAGCTTTTCTTCCGTTACTGGGATTTTTATTGCAATTTCACGGTTCTTTATGTCCTTTACCTTATTGCCCGAAAAATCGTAAAATTCAATACTGTAAGCGCTGTCGCCTATTACCTTATAATAAGGCGATTTATAAAGCGAAGCCTTTTGAGCGTTGGTAGCCTTTGTTACCGTTAGCTTGGAGGTAGAGAAATCGTCCACTATATCTCCGCTGTCGAGCGACTTTACATCCCAACTGATACCGCTCTTGCCGTCCGAGAATGAGGTTAAAACGCCGTCCTCTGTTCCGGTACCCATTACGGTTATACCCTCAATATCTATTTCGGTAACTGCAATGTTCATATTTTCGGTAACAAACGGGTCGTCAAGCTTTTCACCGTTTATATCCTTAATATTGTCGCCGTAAATATTGCTTACGAATTCTATACGAACGTATCTTGCAAGCGTAGGAATGGTTGAAAGCTGGAATTTACCGCTTTCGGGCAGACCGTTAAATTCTATTGCCGGCGCCTTTGTAAAGTCCATTATACCCTCATAGCTGTCGGAAACATAAATTCTTGTTTTGGTGGGCAAATATCTTAAAAGGTGCGGCGCAAAGTAAACCGAAACGTTTTCTATGCTTTGCAGCTGTGAAAGATATACAAGCATATTAAGCGTGCTTTTGCCCTTAACGCCGCCGGCAACGAGGCTCTCGGCGCCTGTTGAGCTGTCAAACAGGTTATTGTATGCACTCGAAACATATTTGATTGAATCAATATTGTTATCGTTTACCGGTTTTTCAAACACTTTAAGATTATTCGTTCCGAACGAATAGCTTATATGTTCGTATCTTTCAATAAGGGGATTGGTAAGCCCTATTACGGAAATATCCTTAAACGTGAGCTTTTTGCCCTGTCCCTTATCCACCGATATTCTTACATACCGCGCCTTGGTCTTTCCGGTGAAATCACCGCTTGAAAGCTTGGCGTTTTCACTCCAAAGCTCCGAAAGGTTCTGGGCTGCGTAAACCGTGTATTTAAAGCTGCCCGCACGGTTTACCGTTACCTTTGTTAAGTCATAATCCTTGCAGAGATTATAAACTATATCAAGCGTATCACCGTTTACCGTAAAATCAATATCCGTAGAAGAATCATTATCGGTAAGGCGGTTCAGCATTTCGGGAGTTATCTGATTTGTGATCTGTGTGCGTTTTCCCGCATTATCGGTAACATACACATCTACCGGCATATGCTTTGAAAGCTCGGTTTCCTCATCGGGAACATCGGCGTCAGTGCCCAAAACCGCTATTTCCGCAATTCTGGGATAAGTATATCCCAGGTTATTTGAATCGGTTATAGGGTCTATTATTCTTACCGCAACATAGCGGGCGTAAATCGTTTCCTTAAATGCTGCCGTCTGGCAGGGGTATTTGCCGTCGCGCTCGTAATCATATGAATATATCATATGCTCGCTGTTAAAAAGCGTGGTTATACTTACAGAAGCGTACACCTCATATTTTCCGGTGTCCCACTGTCTTGCCGCCTGGTTATCATCGGAAATAGCACGCATAACAAATTTCTTTATCTGCTTTATTGCATCGGGATTACTGTCGAGCCGATAGATCATATCAAATTGACCGTCCCTCTGCCCTGTATACACGCCCAAATTAGCATGTTTATTAAACGCGCCGTCTGTAAGCATTTTATAATCCCCGTTGTCGCTTACAACAAGACCGTTAACCTTTCTTTGATACGGTACCTGACCGGCAATAAGGTTTTTGCCGATTGCGGCAATGTCATTTCTAAGCTGTTCATCCGAATACTGGCCTTTGGTGCTGTAAAGCTTAACATCGACCTTATCCTCGGAAAATTCTCCGCCGTATATGCCTATCTCATCCACATGCTGCATAGAACAGCCGGAACCGTATGTAAAACCGCGGTGATAAAAACGTATGCCGATATACCTTATTCCTGTCAGCTCGGTGCCGAGCTTTGTAAGGTCAACTTCATCCGCCAGTCTGGGGGTCTCGTCCCTTATTTCTATTATCTTAGAATTGCTTTCATAAAGATCGTTTAAATTGCTTGAAACAAAAACAGCGTAATGCTTTGACATAAGCGTCAATGCCTCATTATGAAACACCATAATAAATTTATCGGGATTATTCAGTGTTCCGCCGAGCGAAATTTCCACCTGCCAGTAATTATCTGTTTGTCTTATATCGTTCGAAGCGCCGGAAGTATAGCAAGTTCCCGATTTATGCCATGCTCCCAAGACAGCGCCGCCGCTGAGCTTACCGTCAAATGAAGCGCTCGAAAAGCCGGAATGCTCGCCGGTCTTGGTATTATTTGCATAAAACGCCGCCGAACCTGTTTTATCGGTAAGATGATTTTCAGCAGGCAAATTCACCTGAGAGCCTTTGGTGAAAATTGTGTGCTCTGTATTTACAAATGTATCCTTGATCAGCTCGCCGCCGTAAAAGCCTATTTCATTTACAAATTGCAGTGTCGCGCCTTCGGTATTGGCATATGTATACCCACGGTGGTAAAACCGTATTCCTATATAGCTTACGGTTTTATCAAAGCCGGTAAGTGATACATCGTCTCCTGCTCTTTCCTGACTGTCCGAAATTTCGATTATTTTATTGCTTGCCTTATAAAGCTCATTCAAATTGTCAGAAGCAAATACCGCATAGTGATGAGACATAAACTGCCCGTCTTTTCGCCCTATAAGAACAAATCTTTCCGGCGCTCTAAGCTGTCCGCTCAATTCAATCTGAATTTGATAATAGCTGTCGGTCTGGAAAGCATCGTTGGGGTATCCGGCAGTATATTTCTTGCCTACATCCCAGTTCAAATTGTAATCGTTAGATAGAACACCGTCGGTAAAATTCGCAGCGGTATTGCTGTCAAGCTTACAATCGGCAACAAGTTTGTCGGCCGAATAAAATCCTGCCTTCATATCAGAACCGACAAGGTGATTTTCACCAAGAGTAAGCGACGGATTTTTTGATATTACCGTATGCTCGGTTATTGCAGTGCTTTCGTTTGAATTTACCGTTCCGCCGAAAAAGCCGATTTCATTGATATGCTGACCCATAATAATAGGCTTGCTTCCCCAGTTTTGTTGGTTAAATCCTCTGTGATATATCCTTACCTCAACATACTTTATGTTTGTCAGGTTCAGACCGCTTACATCGAAGAAATCACCGCATCTTTCTTTAGATGCTTTCATTTCGATTATCTTGCTGCTTTCCAATTTATCAATTGAATCAGCAGCAAAAACCGAATAATGCTGCGACGCAAGGGTTTTTGTGCTTTTATGGAAATTTAAAACAAACGATTGGGGATTATTTAAAGTACCGTTTATTTTAAAGCGCAGACTCCAATAATTATCGGTTTGGTCCACATCGTTACTGACATCATCAACGCTGCTGCCGCTTTTCCTCTGCAATATGTAATCGTCGTTCAGAGCAAAGTTAAACCAGCCCGTTTCCATATCAGAACCGTAATTACTTACAACATCGGTAAGCGCACCGTTTTTCCAAACAGTAGTCTCAACAACAGAGCCTTTCAGATCGTTGCTTTCGGCTTTTACAACATTTTTTAAGTCGGAAACCGACATATTCGGCCAAAGATAAGCCTTTGCGCCTGTTATGACAGCCGTGCCCTCAGCAATTGTCGGTATAACAATATTCAAGGCAGATACAAGCAAAAGGACCGATAACAATATTGAAAAAATTCTTTGTTTGTTTGTAATCTTCACTTTCCGCCCTCCTATTCAATAAATATTACCGCAACGGAATAGGTATCCGATTCGGTTCCATCAGCATTAAGCAGGGTTGCGCGTATTGCAATGCTGTCGCCGCTTGAGGCGTTAGCACCCGGAGTATAAGTGCAGGTAAGCCCGTTTCCGGAAATACTTCCCTTTGTCTTTACATCACCCATAAGATTCTTATCCGCAAGCGATTTTCCGTCATTTTTGCTTGCGGCACTTATTTCCCATTTAATATTTGAGTTATTTCCGCAATCAAGCAATTTTGCTTTTATAGTAAGAGTATTGTTTTTCTTTATGGTTTCAACACCCTTATCAAGCTCAATCTGCTTTACGGGCGCCTTTGTAGAATAAACATAAACGCCGTATTCGCCGTCTATCGTATCGGTTATGCTTGCAGCCGAAGCAAAGCTTTTATCAGAACGGATAAGCGTACCCTGAAGCTTGCGGTTATCCGTATCGCTTAAGGATTCAACAAAGCGGTATCTGTAAAGCTTGCCTACCGCTTTATCAAGCTTTAGGTTGATTGTGCGCGCTGCGTCGGTTTTCTTTGCCTCAACAACAAATGTGTAATTACCGTCCTCAAGTTTAAACGAAGAAACACGAAGGTCGTCGCCCTCCCATGTGTTCATAAGCACATCGGAGTGAGCCGGAACATAGCGCTGCAAAAGTGCCGCCAAGCGAAAGTTGGTTGTCACCTTATAATCAGAGGCCTTACTTCCTACGCTGTAAAGCGAACCCATACCGTCTGCAAAGCTGCTTTCAACAAAGCGCGAACCGTAAAGGCTGCTGCCGTATTGCCAGTTTGCAAGACCGTGGGAACCGGTGTTTGCCGCAGCAATGAAATAAGAAGTATACGAAGTATCCCAATCCCCGGCAGCCAAATAATGCTCCCTGCTTAAAATCAAATCTTTATCGCAAAGGGCGGGTGATGCAAAAAATTCATTTATAAAAAGACGCCCCATCTTATCACGCATATAGCTTAACATTGTATATGTTGTGTCATAGTCGCGATAGCTGAAAAAGTCATTTTTATTAGTCTTTCTCTTATCGTAATACCTATGAACCGAATGCTCGGTGGGTCTTGAACTTCCAAGCGTTTTTTGAAGTGAAGCGTTAAGTCTTTCGCACCAATCAACAAGCGGAGCGTGGTTCGGCGCGCTGTCTGACGCTATCATTTGAACATCACTGTTAAGCTTGCCGGTTTTCGTCTGCGTCTGCCCGTTTTTATCAATACACTTATAGGTAACGCTGTTTTTCTGTGCATACTCCATTGCTTTTACCATTGCAGTTACAAGAGCGGCATTATATTTAACGGAGTCCTCGTGAGTTCTGAAATCTCCGCCCCAGTTCACCTCGTTGCCGAAGTAAATGTATTTCACCATATCGTAGCCTCTGTTCTGACACTCTAAAAGCCAGGCAATATTTGCCTTAACAAACGCCTTTATATCATATGGAGCGGAGTTTGCCGCGTCATCGCTTCTTGCAGGATACCAGCTTTGAATTCTGTCGGGAGTTTTCCAGCCGGTATTGAGCATAACAAGCGTTCCTGATTTTTTAAATAAATCAAATGTTTTCCAAAATGATTCTGCCTGATCATTTTCAAAATCATATACGCCTCTCATATAGTTTATATAATCCTTATTGTTCTGATAGTCAGCCCTTTTAGGATTACTCTCTGTATTGGTTATAATAACATCCATATTCACCATTGTTCTGGTGTAAGCGGTGCGCGAGTTAATTATCTTTTGACTTTCAAACTCCCATGCAACCGAATTATAACCTACAGATATACCCACGTCCGAAAGCAGCATCGGAAACCAGCAGCCGCCGAGACTCCAGAAGTCCTTATATACGGTATTGGCGGTAGTAATATTTATATTGCGTACTGCCGCATTTGCGGCGGCAGTACCCGTTTTTTGAATGGGCGAAATGTATTTTGTGAGATCGTCATCTTCTCCTCCGCCGGTACTGTCATCGTCATCATCCCAGTTCATATCGTCGGTTATTTCCGATGAGCTGTTATCGGTGGAATCTTCGCTGTCATCGTTGTCATCAAATCCGGTGTCAGAATCGTCGAAGCCGTTATCGTCTGACCAATTATCATCGAAATTATCGATAACATCATCTATAAAGTCGTCAAAATCCTTATCAGCATATTCAAGATTTGTATGCTTGATTACCTTCTTTTTGATATTCTTATTTCCCGATAAACCGACAATTTGAAAAATTGAAAATGCAAGAGTAATTATAAGAACTCCTGAGATAACCGTCAGCGGTATCTGCCATTTTTTGTTTTTCATAAAATCCCCTTTCTGCAACAAATTGAATTATTTTTTCTTACTCATAACATATTCTATTGCTGCGTTTAAACTCGGAAGGTGAGTGTTTATTGTACTGGTAACATCGTTACCCTTTGCAACGTCAAGACCGATACGGAAGTCAAGAATAGTTGTGCTGTTTGCACCATCGCTGCCTGTATAAGCACCGTGAAGATTTGCTATATTTCCGCTCGTCAGTTTCTTTACAAGTGCTTTTTGCTCGCTGTTAAGCTCGTATTTATCTGCAACCGGATCGGTGTAGGTTGACCAGAATTTTGCAAACGCAACCGCCACTCTCGGATCGGATGAGCCTGCGCCCGACATAATCGCGCCGTACCAGCCGCATGGGTAGCCCGCCTTTGCCGAAGCGGTATCCTGCGGAAGCGGAACCACACCTACGTTTGCGGCATTTCTGTTAAACGCCGGAGACTGCGCAGCCGCCTCACAATAAACCGAGTATTTCTGCGTTTCCTGGACAGAGCAATATGCAAGACCGTCCGAAAACTGAACACGCTCCGAAGCAGAAAAATCGTTTGAACAGATTTTGCTCTTGTTAAAGAAATCGTAAACCATTTGATAGCCCTTTATAACTCTTGTGTTTTCAAGATTTACAACCGTCTTATTGTTCTTCCAGGTCAACAAAGAAACGCCCAAGGACTGAACAACGCCCTTATCAAAGAAACTTGTATCGCCGTAATAAACCTTATTTGCTGCATCGGTAACCTTTTTGCCCTGCTCCCTGAATTTGCTCCAGGTCCATTTCCCCGCCTTATAAAGCTCATACGGATCTTCAAGTCCACTCTTATTAAAGAGCTGCTTATTATAATAAATTACCATAGGATAAACCGCGTCGCTTCCGCCCACAACGCCGTAAAGCTTTTTATCAATTACAAAATAAGAAGACTTCGCAATATCAATTCCGCCTTTACCGGTATCGTAATCTGCGGTTGAAAAATATGTGCTTAAATCGTTGACAACGCCCGACAGCGGAATAGTCGGAAACATCGAGCCGTGGCAGAAAATAATATCATACGGTGAGCCGGACGCCTTTGCATTTGCAATTAAAGTGGGATAAGTATTAAATTCCAATTCGACTGTCTTTATTTTACAGTTATACTTCTTTTCAAACGCCGAAACAAGCCTTGTAAAGCTCGCCGCCCTATAAATTGTATCGTTACGCTTTGCCATTGTAAAGGTTTTACCGCCGAAGTTCAGTCCTTCGTCCATAGTTTTTGTTCCCTCTGCAACGTAAACCGGGTTTGCAAGCTGAACCTTGTTGCCGCTGCTGTCAGTTGCGGTATTTGAACCCTTATTCGGCTTTTGATATGTTCCGCCCGAGGTTGTACCCCCTTTGTTGCCGCTTTGAACATTTGAAGTCTTGCCGTCAGCAGAGGAGCCGTCGGACGCACTGTTATCGGTGCTGTCTGATGACGCGGCACCGCTTTGAAATTCGGTGTACTCGCTTTCGGTTTTTCCGCCGCCGCAGCCGCAAACGGAAAGGAGCATTGCCAATGCTAGAAATAATGCTGAAATGTTTCTTTTAAGTTTCATCTTTATTTTTCCTTTCAAATTATTTATCCAACAATTCCGGTACGGTCTATGCTTTCAACAAACTGCTTTTGCATGAACACATACAGGAATAAGGGTGGTGTGATTGTGAGAACGACGCCCGCCTGCAAATACATTCTCAATATTACCGGTGTGTAGTTGCCCTTGGGAAGCCCCGGCAGCGTACTCATTTCAACTATGTTCTGCCTTAGCCTTTCAAGGCATACCATAACAGGCTTAATCTTATCTATAAAAAACATTGAGGAAGAATAGTAATCATTCCAGTGCCATATAATACAAAGCATTATTACAACCACAAACGCCGGCTTTGCAAGCGGAGCCATCACCTTTATAAAGGTCTGCAGTGCCCCGCAGCCGTCTATTTTTGCAGCTTCTTCAAGCTCGCGCGGCTGCCCTAAAAAGAACTGCCTGAATATGAAAATGAAAATTCCCGCTTTAAGCCCCACCGCAAACATTGACGGTAAAACAAACACAAACGGTGTGTTAAGCAAATTCAGCTCAACCCCAAACAGGGAAAGCAATCCGCCGAAATTGAACGATTTATACATAAGGTACTGCGGAACAATTATTTGCTGAGGCGGTATAACTATAAGCAGCATAACAAACAGGAACGCGATTTTCTTGCCCTTAAATTCAAATCGGGCAAAGGCATAGCCCGTAAGCGAGCACGAAATTGCCGTTAATGCGGTAGAGAATACCGAAATTATAAGGCTTAACAGCGCGCTGTTTTTATAGTCAAGCTGTTTAAAAGCTATTTTATACGCTTCGGTCGAAAACGCTTTCGGAACATATACGCTTGTGGGATCCACCGCAAGGTCGGGTCTTTGAAACGAAACCACAAGCATATAGTAAAGAGGGAACATAAAAAGATAGGACATTGTAATTATCATACAAAGCCGAAACAATCGCATAGAAATGCTGACGGCTCTTTTCTTTGCGTGATACACTGCAAGCGAATCCCTTTTTATCGGTTCATTCTTTTTGAACAATTACCTTCTCCCCCTTTCTCTGCCGCCGGACAAAAGCCTTATGGCGATAAGAATAATTATAAGCACCAAAACGGTATATACCCACGAAAACGCAGATGACATTCCGAAGTTATTAACACCCTGCGCGGAAACCGACGATATTTGTTTCATAACCGCATTTGACGCGGCTGTAAAGTTATCAACTATCGCGTAAACAAAGCAAATAACCATTATGGGGTTAAGCATAGGCAGCGTTATTTTCCAAAAGTTATCCCAGGTTGATGCTCCCTCAATCTGTGACGCCTCATATAATGACGGTGATATTGACTGGAGACCGGCGAGATACAGTATCATAGGTACGCCAGAGGACCATGCCATGGAAAATATACTGTCGGTTATTTTGGTTACCAGGCTTACAATCTGACTGCCTATACCCGAAGCAATAAGCAGGTTTTCAAGCGCATTGGTATTGGAAACCGTTCCGCCCGACATATCGCTGCCGGACATAATATTCTGCGCAACATAATCGGAATTGATACAATCAAACGCAACACCTGAGGCAAATATAAGCGGAAGAAAGAACACCGCGCGCACAAAGGTGCGTCCTTTATATTTTCCGTTTGCTATAAGCGCCAGAAAAATCGCGAACACATTGACGGTAGGCACCTTCCAAAGCATTTCACCGATAGACTGCACCAAATTGGTTCCGAATGAGGGGTCTTTATTAAAGGCATACGTATAATTTTGGAATTTAATAAAATCGTATTTATACCCGTTATCCGTTACAATTACATTTGAAAAGCTCATAATAAGCGAATTTACAAGCGGCACCAAGAAAAAAACTATTATACCGATATAAAACGGAATCAAAAAGGCGTGCGCCGTGAGCGAGGTTCGTGTATTCAGCTTTAAATCTCTAAATTTTTTCATAGCGTCACCTTCTTGCAAAACCGTATGCCGGTATTTTTATTCCGTCTGCCTGCACATCCTGCGAATTATAATTCACAATTACCCTTATCCCGTTTTCATAGCCTGTTTCAAACACATTATCCTGTAACTCCCTGTGTGAAACAATCAGTGAATCCGAAATTTCTTTTAACAGCGGATAATACTCTTTATATTTTGAAACAGCGTCATCTTTCCAAAGTGAAAAGCTTGTTCCGTAAAGATAATCGTAATCCGTATCCACTATTTCAGATGAGTCAGCCGCCATACCCGTATACATAAGCTGCGAGCCTGTCTCAACGGTTTTAAGATAATTTACGCTGCGGTCGTTTGAAACAAATTGCGATTCGCCCGTAAGATCCATCATTCCGTGAAGCGTTATTTCATAAAACGGTATTTCCTTATCTAAAATCAGGTAACCGCTTGTATACATCGGTACGGAAAATATTTTGTTCAAATAAGGCAGCGCATATGAATTTGCGGTTTCCCCCGCGGTTTTACCGGCAGCTTTAAGCACCGCCGCCGCGCTGTTAAGCATTTCCGAGCGGGTTACCGTATCCTTACTGTTAAAATCGGAATAAATACTGCTTGTAACCGAGGCTAAAGAGTAACTTTCCATATCAAACCTTTTAAGGTTTTTCTCTAACGACGAATAGTTGCTTTCCAAATATTTTGCCGAAAGCAGATACCAGCTGCGCTTTGAAATATCCTTTGCATAAACAGAGCGCAAATATCTTGAAAACGAAATTCTGTCATTAAACGGCGAGGAAACCTTATATTTCTTTGCACCCTTGTAAAATTTCAGCATATCTATATCATAATAAGCCGGTATGCCTTCGCCGTTCAGGTATTCGTTAAGTAAACGCAGGTCTTTTTTGCCGCCGAGCACCCCCGAAGCCTTAACTTTTTTCATAACCGCTGCGTTAGTCATTCCGTCATTTGACCATCCGAGATACCTTATAGCTATGTTTTCTATTCCGTCTTTCCTTAACTCTTTAACTATATCCAACGCCTCGGAGTACTCGGTAAGCGCCTTTGATTTATAATAGGAAAATCCTAAAAAGTTGGCTTTTACATCTATTGCGCCGATAAGCTCAACATTAAGCTCTGCCGAAGTCTTCTGTTTTTCAAGTCCTTCTTCGTTTGTAAGGTAATTTCGGTAAACCTTAGCCATTTCCACATAATCCGCACCCTTACCGAGCAAATAAAACCTTTCTGTAAATGCTTCCGCCCCGTCGGTTTGCTTTACCGCCGCAAAGACCGTTTGGTTTGTCTTATCATTAGCGGTAAACATAGCCTTTTCATATGTGCTGCGGATATTTGCGGTCGCATTGACATAATTGTAATAACTTTCCGTATTAGCTGAGGCTGCCGATATGCTTGCCACTGCGTCTCCGCTTTCAATAATCGCAAACATACCGCTCCCGTTTTTCACCATTCCGTATACCGGCATGCGTATGCTGCGGTCATATGAGGTTTTCATATTATTGTCTTTTGAAGCCTCTGTACCGTACACATCCGCATTATAAGCCTTTATGGAATTATTGTTGAAATTTATCAGCGCACCGCTGCCGTCAGGAACAAATATGTAACCGTTATCATCACCCGTTCCGGCAAAAAGTGCAGGCAGCAGGGTGATTTGCAGCAGCTTTAAATCACCGGTTTCTTTAATTGACTTAAAATCAATGCTTGCCGATAAATAGTCTTTGCCGAGAGTATAAACCACATCGAATGAGATCGAAAGCTCTGCAAAATTATAGCTTGCGCGGATCGCGTCGTTTTCTTTTTTGACCGTAACCTCCGCTTCGTCACTATATCCCTTTGTGCTTACGGAGGATGTGAGAATATCCTTTTCGCTGTAATAATCAATAACCAGTTCGGAGCTCATCATTTTTTTAACAAGTCCCGAGCTGTGGCTGTCATTCTTTGCGTAATCAAGTCGGCTTTTAACAGTCTCGCCGCTCTGCTTACTGCTCAGCGTTAACTCGCCGTTCCCGAAAACGGAAAGCTGCAAGCTCTCGTTCTCTGTTATTTCTGTTTCACTGCTCACGGTTTCCGCCCGTGCGCCCGGTCCTACGGGCAGCGCTGCCGTTATAATAACGGCGGCCAATACGGCGGAAACAAGCCTGAAAGCTTTCATTCGTAGTCCTCCTGTTTACTGCGGCTAACGCAGACTGATTTCATAAACAACCGATTTAACAAAGCTGATAAGCTCTTTAACCAGGCTGAAAAGCAAAACGCCCAAAACAATGATTATGAGCATTGCAATTACGGTAAGTAATAGTGAAAGCAAGGTTTTGCCGAAAGAATATTCGTGAACCTCAACCGAGCCTACTATAATAAGCACCGCGCTCCAAAGAACGCCGATAACAAGAATTATGCTCATAAATATTTCTTCATCAAGCGCAAGAATATTTGAAAGACCTATATTTATAAGCATTGCCGTAAGCAACGGTATAAGCGAATAAGAGGTTAACGCGGCAATTTGTTTTAAATTTCCTTTTCCGTCAAGGAACGAGGCAATAGCAAGATTGGAAATAACAAAAAGCGCATATATTACCACCGTTCCGAAAAGGGTTGAAACAAGGCTGTAATTTACGGGCTTATTACTGTTGAAAATAAACCCCTGCTTAAAGTACTCCAAAATTTTTATAAAAAACAGCGCAATCGCTATACCTATTGCTATGAGTGTTGAATTTACCCCGCGTGCTCTGAACTGTGCAAAACCGTCAGCCGGGTGCAGAAGCACATAAAGCGGCATACCCGCCTTGCTTTCAATCGGAGCATACACCCCGTTTTCGGGAACAACAAACGCCGCCGAAAGCTTTTTAGCTGCAAAAGCAATTATTATGACCGCCGCCGCTATAACGGCAATAATCATTATTAAATGCTCGTCTAAATAGGTCTTGCGGTACTCCTTGTAAGCCTTTGAATATTGCTCCTTGGCATTGGCAATTTTAAAGTTTTCCATTGCCTTTTCGTATTCACCGGCGTTTTCATATGCAACACCGAGACCGTAATAAGCATATGAGTTATTGGAATTCATACTTAAAACTTTATTCCACTTTGCCACGGTTGCGTCAAGGTCGGTAGTATCCATATCCGAAAAAGCGTCGTGCAGTGCCGCAACATAATCCGTAGGCTTGTAAATATTAACGCATTTATAATAAGAATCTATAACATATATATTCTCACCTACGGTTTCAAGCGCTGTCGGGGAATTTACAAACCCGTACTGTGTGCCCGTACCGCCGAATACCGCAATCAATTCACCCTCCGGCGAATATTGGAATACCTTGCCGCGTATTCCGTCAAGCGCGGTTATCCAGCCCTTGGGTGACACATCAACATCTATAAATGATGTATTTGTAACCTTCTTTTCTCTGTCCCATTCAAGATCTCCGAATTTCAGCTTGTTTTCATTATCGCCCAGAATATCTGAGCCGATATAGTTTATTTTCCTTAAGGTACTGCTGAAATTGCTGTTTACAAGCTTTTGATCGGTCTTTGTTACAACATAAATAAAATCGTTATCATCAACATCAAAATTAGAAAGCGTAATCGGGGTATTGCTTTGCAGGGCAGATTTCTGACTTTTATTTAAGAACAGCTTGCGAATATAATTGTAAATTGCTTCTGCGGTTGTAAGAACATTATTGCTGCCGAAGAAATGCTCGTATTTATAATCCTTCGTAAATACAAACGCACCCATATTTACAGATTCCGCAATAACATAAAGTCTGCCGTTTCTGTCGGTCAGAACCTTGCTCGCTCTGAACGGCGCTTTAAGCCCCTTTAACTCCGTAGGCTTTAAAATTATTTTACTTACATTGCCCGCAAAGTCCGAAACCAAGACCCTCTCGTGTTCGGTATCGGCAATTATCAGTCTTTCGCCGTCTATCCAAAAGCCCTGAGCGCCTGTTATATCAAGCTTTTCTTTGCCGTCTGTAAAGCTTTCGTAAACATCCTTAATAACGGAAATTGCGGAATCGGTTTTAATCACGCGGCCGTTGCCGCTGTCAAGAATATAAATAAATTCCTTACCGTCGTAAAGTATATCCGCCGGGTTATTAAATGAAACGGCGTAGTCCTTTACCTCTTTTACAAGCTCGTTTCCGTTATATTCCGCAATATGCAGCGCGCCGTCTGCCGACAGTACTGCCGGTTTATCCGTTTCGGCATTATAGGCTATTCCGCATACATTTCCTGAAACCGCAAGCCTTTCCGCAGCCTCATCGGATGCACCGACGCGGAAAACAGCTCCGCCGTCCGCAATATAAAAATTATCGCCCGTTGTATCCGAAACAAAACGTGCCTTGCCTGAAAAATTCATTCCGGTTTTATAAACCGTTTCATTTGTATTATCTATAACGGAATCAGCAGTTAATAGGTAGAGCGCTTCCGCCGCAGCACTGTAATAAATATCGATAGGCTCTGCGTCAAGCTTTACCGTTTCCGAAATATTGCCTTCACCGTCCAAATATACAATGCCTTTTCCGCTTAAAACGGCAAAGGTATTTTCTTCATCATATCCGGTATTAACTATACCGCGCGCATAAAATCCGCTGCCCGCCTGCGCGGCTGTTACCGATTTTATAAATTTACCGTTAGTGTTGTATATCAGCACATTTCCACCGACCGACGCGAATATATAGCCGTTTATCGGGTTCATTGCTATGCTCTCAAACCTGCCGCACCCGTCAATTCCGTAATATGCAACGATATTATAGGAAGTATCCGCCTTTATAACATATCTGTCGGTTAAAATCAGCGTATACTGTTTTTCGGTATTGTTGCCGCAGTAATAAATTGATTTTGCCGTGCCCAAATTCTTTTCAAACCGCATATCACGGTCATATGACGCCGACTGAAGTTCAAATCCCACAGGTGCCGGAACCGATTTGTCCTCGTTATTGAATTCATAACCCAGATACGGCGTTGAATTGATTTTTGCGGCGCTTACCGTACAGGTCAAAACAGCGACGCAGGCTACAACGCTTATTAAAAATTTTAATTTGTTCATAACTCTGCTCCTATTTAAGACCCGAATGCGTCATTGTTTCCATAACCGAGCTTTGCGAAATAAGGAATACAATTATAGGCGGAATCATTAAAATAACGCTTACCGCAGACGCCGCTCCCGCTCTTGCAATACCGCCCGCAACAATGGTCGATAAAACATTCGGAAGCCCCTTTAATTTCTCGCTGAATATAAACTGCGTTCCGCTTGCCGAATTCCATAAGGACTGAAATGTGAATATTATCGCCGTCATTAAAGCGGGTTTAATTCCCGGCATGACAATTTTAAAGAAAATTCTGTATTCGCTTGCCCCGTCAATTCTTGCCGCTTCAAGTGTAGCGTCGGGAATTGCAACAACAACAAACTGCCTTATAAGAAAAACGCCCATTGTGCTTGCAAGCGCCGGCAATATAAGCGCCCAGTAGGTATTGACCATTCCGAGCTTTGAAACTATAACATACTGCGGAATTGCCGTAACCTCAGGTCTGAAAAGCAGCGCCCACACAACAAGTGCGGAGAGCGCGCTTTTACCCTTGAAAGTGCCTTTTCCGAGTGCATAACCGGCAGCCGACGCCAGAATTATATAGATCGCCGTTCCCGCAACAGTAATAAAAACACTGTTGAAAACATACCGCAAAAACGGAACCTCAAGACTTTCGGTAAGATAAAAGACATCGGAAAAGTTCTGCGTTGTGGGGTTGCGCACGAAAAAACGCGGAGGATATAAAAACAGCTCGTCAAGTGGTTTAAATGCCTGTATTACCGAATAAAGCATCGGTAGGATCATAAATGCGCATATTAAAAGCAGGAAAATAAATACGCCTATATCTCCGGCTTTTGATCTTGAAAGTCTAACCGTTTTATGAGAACGGATATATATTTTAATTTTGCGAAAAAGCTTGCTCATATTTCCGTCCCCTATCCGTTGAATTTTTTCAATACCTTATTTACTATTGCCTTAAACAGCACCATAAGAATAAACAGCACAACCGCAACCGCCGAGGCATAACCCATTTCATAACGGTTGTTTGCATAGTCGGTCATATGCAGTAATATTGTATGCGTAGAATAATTTGAGCTTGGAAAACCGGTCAGGTTTTGGTTTACCGTTCCCACCGCAAAAGCCGAGGATATCGACATTACCGCGCCGAACATAAGCTGCGGTCCCATTTGCGGGAATGTAACATAATAAAGCTCCTGCCAGCGGTTTTTAAGTCCGTCAACCGCCGCCGCCTCAAAAAAGGATTTATCAAGCGATTTAAAGCCCGCAACAAACGAAAGGAAGCCTGTTCCGAAGCCCATCCAAACAGAAACTATCATAACAATAATGAAATTATACTTTTCATCGGTAAGCCAATATATCGGGTCCTTTATAACGCCGAGCTGAATAAGTATATTGTTTATAAAGCCGCGGGAATCGCTTGAAAATATGTATTGCCATATGAAAAAGATATTTCCCGCAAGCGCAGGGCTGTAAACAATAAGCGTTACAATGCTTCTTGTGGTTCTGCCGAGTTCGTTAATAAGCCAGGCTATAACAAAGCTTAATATAAAACCGATAGGTCCTGTTATAAGCGCCTGTATCATTGTGTTTTTAAAGGCGATCAAAAACACGGAATCATCCAAAAGCAAACGCGTATAGTTTTTAAAGCCCACAAAGTTATTTATTTGCAGCAGATTATAATCCGTAAAGCTCAAAGCAAGTGCCGAAAGTATGGGAATAACCGTAAACACAACAAAGAAGATTGTAAAAGGCGCAACAAGAACTACAAACGGCGCATTTTTACGAAGCGTTTTTTTATTTTTCTTCATTGCCTTATTTTTCCTCCTTGTCAAGCCCGAATTCCGCCCGTTTTCTTGTAAGCTCATCATTTATTTCTTTATTCGCTATGGTAAGCGCGCGTCTTGACCTGTTCTTTCCCTCTACCGCCGAACGGAAGGCGGTTGTTAAAGAACGCTGCATTAAATAGTTGCCGGGAATCTGCGGAAGGGTTATAACATATTTAAGCGATTCATTCAAAACGCCTTTTTCCGCGACCGACCACCCGAGATTATTGAGCGCCACCGTATTTGCCGGAGTATATCTTGCGGCAACACCTAATGTTGCCTCAAGCTCTTTACCGTATTTTGTCTGCGTTTCAGAGCCTACCCACCAACGCATAAACTCAAACACCTTTTTATCAATTCCTTTTTTAACGGCGCTTTTAAGCATATAACAGCCCGTAACATTTCCCGCCTGGGTTTTATCAACGGTTCCGTCGGGCTTGGCTGTTCCGGGAATGGGCACCATTGCCCATAGTCCCTGAATTTCGGGCGCGGCGGAGGAAATCTGGTCATATGCGGAATAAAGCTGAATTGAAAGCGGCATTTCGCCCGTGCGGAAACGGCTGTAAAAATCAAATTCCCTGTTATTGCTGTAAAGCTTGTGAAGGTCTACCCATTCCTCAAAAGCTTCAAAAGCGCTTTCGGTATTAAACAACGCCTTATTACGGGCTTCGTTGTAATATGTACCGCCCTTTTGCAGAAGAAACATATTAAAAATAGATATACCCTGCGAAACGCCGTAATTGGTTTTATCCATTTCCGGAATACCTATGGTAAGATTGTTCTTCTGCAGTTCCTCTAACACCTTATAAAAATCATCCCAGGTGTTCGGAACGCTCAGACCGTACTGCTCAAAAATATCCTTACGGTAAAACATAGCGTAGAATGTAAGGGTTTCGGGCAATGCGTAAATCTTTCCGTTATAGCTCATAGCCTCCCACAGGCTCTCGTTGAATTCGCCCTTTAAGGAATCAATGTCATAATCGGAAAGCGAGACCAGCGCGCCCCTTGCCGCCAATTCAAGCGGAACGCCCGCGAGCAACGATACATCGGGACCCTTACCCGCAAGGCTTGCCTTTATCAAAACGCTGGAGTCCACTATGCTGAAATTTATTTTTGTTTTATATTTCGGTGTGAAATCGTTTCGGATAAGATTGTTTATTATCTTAGCCTGATCACGCCCTACCGAAGCCCAGACATTTATAATTTCGCTTTCCTTTTTTCCGCCGATATCATAATCGTTTGAAAAAGAAGCTGCGAAGGATTTGAGTGAAAAAAATGTTTGAGTAAACCAATTATTATTTGCTTTTTGAATATCGGCGTTCTCACCCGCAAAAACAAAATAATCAAGCTCTAACGGCTGCTGCGCCAGAGTACTGATAAGACTGCCTAAATTTCCGAGCGCTCCCTGAAATGCGCTTAAACGACCGGGTATTTCGTTACAGTCCTTTGAAAAGTCACTGAAAATGTTTATTACATAATCAATTATCGAAGCCTGCGAGCCTTTTGTTCCGGTTATCCTTTCAAAATCCTTTGAAATTCCGGTAAGATTTTCGGCAACGCTTGCAAGCTCTTTTTCAAGGTCGGGAAGCTGCGAATCAAGCATATAATCGCGGTACATATCAACCGATGTGCCGGTTATTGAAATTACCTCGCGGTAGATCCTGTTGGATTCTACCGTATAGTAATTTAATTTTCGCAGTATTTCACTTATCGGTCCCATTGTTACCGTAAGTGATATTGTATCGCCGGGTTCAAGATAAAATAAATACGGCTCGTTATCCCCCAGGGTTTTTATATACCAATCGGAATCAAACGGGAATGCAATATTTTGTGCTTCGTCAAACGGGATCCTACCGTTTATTTTAAGTGTGCGATAAGAATACATACCCTGATTTATATTCTGCCTTGCTCTTACGGCAATTTTGTACCAGCCTGCACTTTTAATCGGCGGCTGCCACGAAATATAATCGCCTATCCTGTTCCAATTGGACTTTCCTATTGTATTAAGCAAAACGCAGCTTGCGTCCTGCGGAACGGTTGCTGAATTGGTTTTATCGTAGGTAGGGTAAAGCGAGGAATTGCTTTTCAAATAACTGTTTTCCGCCTGTAGAATTACGGTATCGCCGTTGTATTCAGCCGCATTTGCCGCATATTCGGAATATTTGGGTGAACTTGCATCGGTTCCCAATTTGACCGAGCCTAATATAAATTTGCCGTTTTGCGACGCTATTTCAAAGGTGTGCTGCCCTTTCTCAAGGTAAACGAAATACGGCAGTTCGTAAAGCCCCCTGTTATCCTCAATGTAACTTTCCGTCCACATTTTAACACTAAATTGCGAAGGTCTTATATCGTTTCCGTTTTCGTCCTTTTCATATTCACTTAACGCTTCATCCTGCCAGACTCTGTGCAATGTGAAATATTCCGCCTCGTCATATGGCAGCTTTCCGTCCGTTTTAAAGGAAATTATGTAATCGTTTTCGGAATCGTCACTGTTGTAATATCTGAAAGCTATAGGATATACTCCGCTCTTGTTGATCGTAAAATTCATGGCTACGGCAGCCCCTTCGGTTATAACCGTTCCCTTTTCTCCGTCAAATTCTTCATTTGCGGCGGCTTTAACGGTCAGTATTTCTTCCGGGCGCTCACAATCCGCGTATTTACTGTAATAAGCGGAAAAGCTGCCATCGTCCGAAGCATATTCCGCAGCCGCATTTTCCTCGGCATTTACCGCTGCGGTTTCCTCTCCGAAAACGAAAACACCCGCCTGTAGTGTCAGCACCGCCGCCAAAACAAATCCTATCGTTCTTTTCACTGCTTTTCCTCCAAACAATTTATTCCTCACTGTGCATTCGTAATAATAGGTAAAAAATTGATTATTTTACATTAAATTCCAAAAGAATATTTTTATTTAAAAAATCATTATAACGCTTTTAAAATTTTATCTGTTAAATGTATTTACATAAACTTTCAGAATTTATTATTAGGTTTAGTGGCAATTTACACAATAATTATACTGTATGTGCATTGAATTTTAAATAGAAAGAATTGCTTAGAAAATATGAAAATAATTGCTATGTAATATAAAAAATCTAACTATGTATTTCAATCCCTTAAGTTATACAGTCACTCGGTAATCACAAATGTTAAATAATCCCTCCGCCGTCGAAAACAAATTTTCAAAACGGTTGACAAGCAATTTTAAAAAATATATACTGATATCGGTACAATATTTTCAACAATATTTAAGATTTTAACCGCCGAGGGGGTAATTGATATGTCTGAAAAGCTTTTTCAATTTACAAACGAAACAGATGATGATGAATATTTAATACTGAACAGAGATTATATTCATGTTCATTCATGCGGTGTTTCAAATTCGCTTAAGGGGCATACTTTTTCGCGTGACAACGGCACTCCTGATTATATGTTAAATTTCATAGCGGAAGGTTCTTTTGTTTATAATAATGATAGTTCCGGTATCTCCAAGAATTACAAGGCAGAAAAAGGAGCCGTTATTATTTATAAACCGAACGAACCGCAAATGTTTTCGGGATTAAACCACAAAGCTACGCGATATTGGATACATTTTCTCGGATACGGAGTTGAGGAATTACTTTCCAACTGCAATCTTGACAAGAAAAGGTTTTACGAGGTCAGCAATATAAAGCCTATAGAACAAATTTTTTTAAAAATAATCAACGAAATGCAGTCGGCAAATGAATATAAATTTATAAAATGCAATTCTTATTTACTTGACCTGCTTTCGGAAATCGCCCGCCTGGTTCATAACAATAGTGCAGCCAACGGTCAAATAGTCAAACAGCTTTTTCCGGCAATCAATACAATTAACACATGCTATCAAAAAAACATTGATATTGAGGATCTTGCCTCGCGCTGCCTTATGAGCAAATATCATTTTATCAGATCTTTTAAAGCGCTTACCGGCTTGACGCCGTATGCCTATTTGACTAATGTGCGCATTTCTGCTGCCAAGGATCTTTTGAAAAGCACTAATATTAAAATCGGAAGTATTGCCGATTCGATAGGGATTCCCGATCAGCTTTACTTCAGCAAGCTTTTTAAAAAGCATACGGGTCTTACCCCTTCGGAATACCGCAAAAAGAAATAAAAGATTTAAAAAAGTCATAGCCTGCTAAATGCGGGATATGACTTTTTGTTATAAAACAAAATTTTGTTAGAATTATCAATAACACAAAACAAGTTCACCGCAACCGGCAATGGACAAATCGGGTGTATCAGCCGATATAAACATCATATCGCCTTTTTTAATTTCCACCTTCTGCTCGCTGTTTTCAATAATGCCTTTTCCTTCAAGCACTATTACAACACGGAAACAATCGCAAAGCTCCAATTCGGTTTTTTTATCAAATTTAAGAAAATCAACCATGAATTTATCGGTAAGGTCTTTTCCCACAGCATTGGTAATTTCATTATTTACCGGTTCAAAATGCTTGACATACGCCGCGCACAGCTTGTCATAGGAATACCCCTTATAATTAAAACATTCAAACATTTTATCAAATCCCAGCCCGCCGTGCATTCTCTCATCCGGCAGTTCTATTCCGCTTTTTGAACGGCGTTCCGGAACGACCATAAGATCCGTAGGCTCCTGCGCCTCTATCATCATACAACCGCCGCCGATAGCATGCGGCATACCGCCGTCAACAAAAACTATATCGCCGCGTTTTACCGGAATTCTGTGCATACATTCAAGCATTCCGGATATATCCTGAGTTTCAAAAAGACTGCGCCATTTCTCCTCGCTTATACCTTTTTTAAAACCAAGATATACGCAGGCATTTTCATCCGCCTCTAAAATGATCCAACATTCCGTTTTTCCAAACTGTGAATTAAAATATTTTTTTGCCATTTCAACTGTTGGGTGGCACTGAATAAACAGGCGCTCGTTTGCGTCAAGTATTTTTACAAGAACCGAAAGCTCACCGCCGAAACGCTCAAAGCTTTTTCTGCCTAAATTAGCGGCAGGTGCGGCGGATATAATATCCGCCAAAAGCCGACCGTCCTCGCAGTAGCTCATACCCTCGTTGCCGTTAAATACCCCGTTGTTCTTAGCTCTCGTTACAGAGGCAACCCATTCTTCGGGATAGCGTGAATCCTTACATTTCGTTTTGCCGAGGAATTTATCAATGCGTTTTCCGCCGTAATATGCTCTTAAAACACGGTTATCTTTAAGCTTGTAAACCATAATTTTGCATCACTTGTATGTTTATATTTTGCATATATTATATACGGGTCTTATACCTTGCTGATAATATACTGCAAAAATTCTTTTCTACTCTTGATGTGCCATATCCAAATGTTATACTGTCGCCTAAAAAATCTATAGTTTTTCCTTCAAGTTGCATTTAAAATCCCTTCGTTTTTTGAAAAATATAAATAAAATACCGTCGCATTTTTCTTTGACACAAAACAAAAGATATTTTAATGCACAAATCAACCAAAATGCCACGATATTTTATTATATAGTCAAGTATTATTATAATTCAATTTTGTGTTGCGGCTCACCAAATACAGGATAACCGTCTTTATATGAAATCGGCTGTAAGTATACCTCTCTGCCATTCCAACCTGAACCTGAAACAGAATTGGCGTGGTAAACCATAACATCGCGCATTCCGTCCGATGTTTTATACTGCGTAACAGAACAATGTCCGGGTCCGTATATTCCATTTGCTTTTTTAAATACTGGCTGTTCGGATTTAATCCAACTGTCGGGATCCATAACATTTCCGTTTTTGCATGTGAGCAAGCCCAAACAATAATCATCACATTTGCTGTCTGAAGCTGCGTAAACAATATGTATAAGCCCGTTCTTTTTTATTACAAACGGCCCCTCTGCAACCGGTGACATTACAGTTTCCCATTCCTTTACAGGTTTTGCTATTACTTGTCTTTCACCGATAAGATTTAACGGATCAGACATTTCCGAAATCAACAATTCTCCGTCACTCCAAATCATATAGGTTTTACCTTCCGTATTTAGCAATGTGCCATCAATTGCCCACTGATTTTCAAGTCCGCCCACAGGACCCTTAAAAGTATATGGACCTACCGGATCATCACCTTCCGAAACCAAAACCGACATTGTATGTTTTGTATATCCTTCTAAATTAGCGGGAGCACCGTAAATATACCATTTATTATCAATATGGTGAAGTTCGGGGGCATACCATTCTCCGCATTTGTCAAACACGCAATGTTCTTCTGCTGTTGCCAAATGTTTCAATGAATCGGTTTTCGATATATATATTCCAACCTTATCTGTGTAGCACGAATAATACATTCCGTTATAAAAAGTCACAAACGGATCGGCAGATCTTCTGAGTTCTGTTACAATTGGATTTTCAACTATCATACTATTTCTCCTCGCTGTTAAATATATGCCGCAAAATAAAAATATAGCATATATTTAACAATATTTTTTACCGAATTTGCATGCCGAAGACTTTAATTAAATAGTAAGCCAATTTTGGCAAAATAACTATTATAATAAGCAACAAATTCTTTAATGTTATTATATTATAAATATTTTATTTTTAAAATAGAGTCAATTGCTCAATAAATATGTAACATATTGCCGAACAGCATAAAATCGTTTCGCTGCTTCCGGACACAACTGATTTCGGTGTGCCTGCCGATACTTACATCCAGTTTTGCAGAGGAATCTATCAATCTATTTTTCCCCATAATATGCACTTAAAACATGATTGTCTTGAGGATTGCAAACCATACTCCTTCTTCACATATATTCATATTTTACATATAATTTCAGCAATTTAATCCATTCCATAATCGGCTTTACGGTTTATACTGAATTACAGTAAACCGAAAGGACGATGAACGGTGGAAAAAATAAACAAAAACAATTGTGCTTTAAAATTCACTGTATTTGCAGATATGCATTACAGAGAGGGAATGTATATAGCGTCTATCGAAGATCTTGATGACATTTTATCAATAGGACATAACAATGCTTCCGATTTTGTAATTCACTGCGGCGATTTATGCAACGATTACAAGGGTTCTCCGGAGCTTATAAACGCATATATAAATAATAAATATGCCTTGCCGGTATACGGCGTTTACGGCAATCACGAGCTTGAAAGACAGCCAAACTCAATGGAGGCAGTTACCCCGTATCTTACAAACCGCACCAACAGTGTTGTATGGGGCACGCACAACAAAATTTTAACCGACGGACTTGTGGCATATTATTACTTTGACATTAAAGGCTTCAGAATAATATGTACCGATACAAACTATTCTTATAACCCAAAAGCAGAAGAATGGGTACATAATGAAACCGGCAGCTGGGGAGCTCCGGCAGGCAATTTATATGAAAACAGTCTCGGACCCATTCAGCTTAAATGGCTTGAAGAAACACTTTTTGACGCAGCGGATAAAAAACTGAAATGCATCGTAGTAAGTCATGCAAGCTTTTCAAAAATCTGGGGTTCCTCGCCCGACAGCGATACTGTTCTGAAAATATTTGACGCCGCAAATAAGCAAACGCCCCAAACAGTAATTATGTCAATTAACGGACACTACCACACCAACCATATTGCTTTGAAAAACAATATAGTATTTTTCGATGTAAACACGGTAAGAAACGGCGACTGGCGACCCGCGAAAAGTCATCATTACACACCGGATCAAAAATTTGATTTTACGGAATATGACGATAACGGCACGGCGGTTAAAAAATATATGCGCAGTCTGACCGAATTGGCTCAAGGAATGAACACTTACTTTTTCTCATCACCTTTAAGCGCGAATGTAAGCATAAGTAAAAACGGAGATATAAAAATCGAAGGCACCCGTTCGGAATGGATTTACGGAGTAGTGCCCGAAGCCTCCCTCACAGAGAAAAGCATTATACCCGAAATTTCCGATTTTGAACATAGTGCAGATATTGGTTAAAGAACGGATTTGTTGATTTATGTTACAGTTTCATATATATCCGGGCGGAGTAAAAAGGATTCTCACCTTCAGCTTGACGACGGTTTTGAAAATGACATTCGGCTTATATCTCTTTTCGATAAATACAACCTTAAATCCACCTTTCATCTTAACGGCAAAAAGCTCATAAACAAAAGCAAAGAAGAAAAAAAGCAGGTATACAGGGAATACAAAAATCACGAAATAGCCTGTCATACATTTTCTCACGGTTGACCCGCAAGAATGCCGGTTTCATCGCTTGTTTCGGAGGTGATAAGCGACCGAAAGGTTCTTGAAGATATTGCCGGTTATCCCGTGACGGGAATGTCTTACCCTAGCGGCTCATACAACAGCGAGGTTATTACGGTTATGCGGTCCTGCGGAATTGAGTATTCAAGAACCGTAAACTCAACCTACGATTTTTCTCTGCCGGAAGATTTTCTCAAATGGAACCCTACTTGCCATTTTAAAGACGCGGAAAAACCGGCAGAAAGCTTTTTAAACGATCTTGACAGCCAGTGGGCAAAGCCGTTGTTTTATATATGGGGGCACAGTCACGAGCTGAAAACCGAAAATGATTGGTCCGAAATTGAAAGACTGTTTGAGCTTTTATCCGGCAACGATAAAATTTGGTATGCAACAAATATGGAAATATATAACTATATTACTGCTCAAAAAATGCTTAAAGTCTCTATGGACGAAAAAATGTTCTATAATCCCACCTCAACCGATGTATGGGTCGAAAGAGATAAAACGGATATAATTAAAATTCCGGCAGGTCAAAAAGTAATCTATCCTTAAAGGCTCTATAATACATTTCTATTGACAACCCTCCTTTTATCATATATAATACCCTTGTAACATGGTTTGAGGAAATTGTCAAATTTGACTTTTGCTTTTTTGCGAATGTTCAGATTATGGCATTGGTACGAGTTATTGGTCGGATTTTTCCTATAAAGGGAGAAGTCCGGCCATTTTTGCGTTTTAGAGCAATCTAAAGCGCCCGCAACTAAATTCGGTAATCACAAGATTGACCGACCGATTCTGTATTTTTACAGGATAGGTCGGTCTTTTTTGTTTTTACATACAACAAAACGCGCCTGAGAAAAAAGCGGCGTATCTTTAAAAGAATTCACAATTTCACTTTAATTCTTTGAGATATTCCGCATTTTAAAAAGGCGCAAAAGGAGACGGAAAATGAACAATCAAGACAACATCAACAGCTTCCTCGACGGTATGGACTTTGACAGCACACCTGCCGCAGAAGCTCCAAGCCCGCAAAGCGTGCCGTTTACTCCCGCAGCCGTATGGCCCGGAGAAGAACCGGCACAGCAAACGGCGGCAGCGGCTCCGGTTCAGGCAGAACCCGTGCCTGCTGCTCCGCCGACAGCACAGCCCGCAGCGCCGCAGGAAGCAATTCCTACGCCTGTTCCGGCTGCTCAGATGCCGCAGACCCCACAGGCAGCTCCCTCAGCAGAGCAGCAGGTTGTACCGCAAACACAGCCGATTGTGCAGCAACAGCCTATGGTGCAGCCGCAACCGGTAGTACAACAACCTGTAATGCAGCCGGCAGCGCCCGATCCCGCACCTGTTCAGCAGCCAATGCTCGACCAATTTGACACAGTGATGCAGAATCTTGAGGTGCAGGGCGAAAAGCGTATGCTTGAAGCATTGGCGGCAAAGCCCGCAATATTCTCCTACGCAAAGGTCAAGGAAAATATTGAGGACAGAGACTCGACCTTTGAGGATCTGCGGCAAAAGTATGAGGCGGATTTTCCCGAGCTTTCGGACTCGAAAACCATATCCTGGACGGTGAATTACGGAAAAACCACAAAGAGCGTAAGCAACCCCGGCTCGGATAAGGTCTACGATATAAAGGCCGAAATCGAGAACTCCAAAGCCTTTAAGGAAGCGCTTAAAAAAGCTAAAACAGACGCGGATAAAAACCCCGAATGTATAGTAAAGCTTTTCAAAAAGGCTCAGACCAAAGGCGAGGCACTTTCCGGTATTAAGGAGCTTTGCCTTACCAAAGCGGAAGCCGCACAGACAAATAAGCCTATCGTACTCCTGCCGTCGAAAGACGGCAGAGTGTACGAGCAGCGCAGAAACGAAATAGGATGCTTTACAGCCCCGGCAGAGAATGTCCGTGAATTTGAGGATATACAGGCGGAGTTTAAAATGGCGCTGCCCAAAATCCCCGCACATATCTTTTCAAAGGTTATGGGCTTTTTTAAGAGCATTTCGGACGAGCTGCATTACGAGGTATTGGTGCATATTCTCTACGATACGGAAGAAAAGGAATACATAATAAAGGTTCCTAAACAGAGAATATCCGAAGCCTCGGTAAACAGCGAAACGGACGAGCCGTATCCCGACAGATATATTCATGTTATGGATTTTCATTCGCATAACACTATGCCTGCGGTATTTTCCGGAACCGACAATGCCGACGAAAAGGAAACAAGGCTTTACGCCGTTGCGGGCAGGTTCAACCGAACATTCCCCGAAATAACGGTAAGAGCCGGGTGTGCGGGTAAGTTTATTCCCCTTAACCCCGAAGATGTTTTTGAGGGAGATTTTTTTGGCAGCTACCCGGAGGAGTGGAAAGAAAACATACGCCATTGGGGTACTGAAATTAAAAAACCTTGGAATATGAGTTTACGGCTCAAAAGAACTTTCGGGGAGGGCAAAATATGAAATATTCCGCAACAGCACCGGTTAAAATCATTGTTTTGGGCGCAGGCGGTACGGGAGGATATTTAATTCCCCACCTTTACCGCATAGCCTTTGCCGACAAAGACCGAAATTACCGCATTATTATCTGCGACGGGGATATTGTAGAGCGCAAAAACCTTATCCGACAGAACTTTATTGAGCAGGATATAGGCAGAAACAAGGCGTCGGTATTGGCCGAGCGCTATGCCGGAGCTTTCGGTATAGAGTGCGAATATATACCCGAATATATTGAAAGCGAACAGCGGCTGAAAGAGCTTGTCCGACCGGACTTTACAAAAAGCCCTTGGAGCAATGCCAAGGAAACCCAGCGCGTAATTTTAATCGGCTGCGTAGACAACAATAAGTCGAGAGCCATATGCCATAAAGTCTTTTACGAAACAAAGGATTTGGTGTATATAGATTCCGGCAACGGAGAGCATACGGGTCAGGTAGTCTGCGGAATAAGACAAAGCGGACGAACGACCTTTAAGCCCGCGGGCACGCTTTATCCGGATATTTTGCAGGCTGAGGATAAGCTGCCGACCGAGCTTTCCTGTGCGGAACGCGCGGTATCCGCCCCGCAGTCGGTAACCGCAAACCTTACCGCGGCTACCGCCGTAACCTCTTTTCTTTACGATTTACTTGTGGCGGGCGACCTGACTACAAGGTATGTAACCTTTTCCTCTAAAATCATTTCCACAAGAGCGGAAACGGTTAAAAAGCGTAAGAGGAGGACGGAAAAATGCGCGGCATAGAAATACCGGCAGGGGCTAAGGACAAAAAGAACAGCGGCGGGTTTTATGTTGCAAACAGCGCGGTTTTTACCACAGACAACCCCACACGGGATTGGGATATGTTCACTGCATTTTTAGGTGCACAGCTTTCACAGGTCCTGCCGAAGCTTGAAATTACCAAGCGCTTTGAGAATGTACCCGGCGGCAGAAGAACCTACGTATTCGCGAAAAGCGGCCGTATGAAAATCATCCTTGACGATCAGGAGAAATACATTGCGGTTTTTCTGGTTGCGGACGACAGTATGGAAGCTTTGGTTTTCAATACTGCGCTTAATACCCTTAAAAACATTCTCACTTTCGGGTATAGAGGCTCGGTGTTCAGGCGGATAAACTACCGCAGGCTAAGCGAGGTAAAGGATGAGCGATTGTGAAAATAACGGCTGCTTTTGCCTTAACGAGCTGACCGAGTGCAGCGAAAATCTGAAACGCTTAATTACGGCGCTTAACGAGCAATATCCCGTTTGCCTTGAAAAAAGAGATTACGATTCAATATCCGAGCTGCATATTACCGCTAAAGCGTTATGGGCGGAGTTTGCAAACATATTGCACCCGCTCGGTGAGTACGGGGATGAAAGCCTTTATTCTACCGCCCTTAAAATGTTTGAGGCAATTCAGAGATTCGGGTATTTAAACGGCGGAAATTACCCCGCTTTAGTATCCGCGCTTAATTCCTTTGCGGATATGCTGCCGAATAAAAAGAGCATTGACGCAAAGGCGGCGGCGCACCTTATGAACCGTATTAAAATGGGATACTTCCCTACGGATTTAGAGCACATAAGGCTAATTAAGCAGGCGGTTAATTTCCCGAAAACGCAGGTAAATATTTTAGACCCCTGCTGCGGAGAGGGACTGGCGCTTAAAGCCTTTGCGGAAAACGAGAACGCCGATACCTACGGAATAGAGCTTGACGAAAGCAGAGGGCACGCGGCGCAGAAAAATCTTGACCGCGTGGGTCTCGGCAGCTTTTTCGGCTCGTCTGTTCCGCCCGGCAGGTTTCACGCGCTGCTTTTAAATCCCCCATACCTTTCCTGCCCCGGAAACGGCGGCAGCAAAAGAATGGAACGCGCTTTTCTTGCCGACACTCTCCCGCTTTTAATGAAAGGCGGACTGCTTATATACATAATACCCTACCACAGGGCCAACGAATCGGTGTGCCGTATACTTGCGTCTTACTACAAAAATCTTTCGGTATACAGATTCCGTGACAGCGAGTTTAAAAAGTATAAGCAGATAGTGTTTTTCGGCGTTCGCACCGAAAGGCGCACGGCGGATAAAACCGCCGCAAGGATAGAGCAGCTTTGCCTGCAGCCGGATAAAATTCCCCTTATAGATACCATACCCGCGGGACTGTATTCACTCCCCGAAAAGGAAACGGAAATTTCCCATTTCAGAGGCTCTGTTTTCGATGTTGAAGCCTTAGCCGAACAGCTTAAAAGCTCGGACAGCTTAGATATTCTTTTTGAAAGCTCACAGCTTGAAAACAGAACCCGCAATCCGCTTTTACCCCTTAATCTTTCGCAAATAGGTTTGGTGGGGGCGAGCGGACTTATGAACGGGCTTGTGGACTGCGAGCACCCGCATGTTATAAAGGGCAGAATCGTAAGGGAGAAAAAGCAGAAGAACATACCGACCGACAGAGAGGGCGTAACCCAAATAAGCGAGGTTGAAAGCAACAAAATCATCTTTAACATTCTTACTGAAAACAAATATATCACAATAGGTTAAAGGAGACAGAAAAATGATATTAACAGAAGAAAAAGCCGCGTTTGCGGCGGAACATCACGGAGTTATAACGCAATACCTGAAAGAGCGAGGACTATCCCCCGATGAATACTACGATACCGTGGTATTCGCGTTTTTGGATTGCGTTATATCCGGCAAAGACAATTTTAAAAAGCGCGCATATGCGGTGATGGACAGAGCGGTTGCGGCAGTAAAGGCGGAAAGCGAGGGGAACGTTATAAGCCTGTTCTGCAACGACGACTATTACCGCATTGTTGCTGAAACCTTAGCGGACGAGCGCGACGGTATAGCCGAGCTTTTGGAGCGCATACGAATCGAGCAGCTTTTAAGCGCCTTTGAACAAAACGAGCGCGAAGTGCTGACACTGCTACTTGACGGCTTTAAGCTGACGGAAATATCCTTCAGGCTCCAAAAAAGCCTATGCGAGCTGGATAATATAATGCAGAACATCCGCACCAAAACGGCAGGCATTTTGCCCGCCGCAGCCTGAAAGGGGTACATATGAATTTTAAAAGAGAAATAATTGCAAAAATACGCTTACTGTTTCGTTCAATGAAAGCCAAGCGCGCAAAGAAAAAGCTGCTTGAAGCCTTTAAAAATTATCCTCAGAGCATAAGGAAATTATCTGCCGCTTATGAGAGCTTTTTAAGGGCGATACAGGCAGAGCAAAGGGCGATAGTTACGCTCAAAGCGCTTAAAACGCAGTATTCCCGCAGACCTATACTTATGAAGATACGGGATATAGGGCAGTACACGGTAAGCCGAAAGGCAAAGGAAATACTTTCGGAAACAGATATTGCCTGCGCGCTTGAACGCCACAAATGCGGCGACTGGGGAGAAATCTCCCCGGAGGACTGGGCGCGGTGCAACGCCTGTATGGAAACGGGGTACGGTTATGTGTATTCCCGGCATAAAACGGCAGGTAACCGGTATTTCTGCATTATTACCTACTATTCAAAACCCAAAACCAGAATTGTAACCGAGGAGGAATTATTGAATGTTAGCGAAAATAATACCGGAGCTGTTCATGAAGAATCTCAGAGCTATCCCCTCAAAAAAGCAGGTTAATCACCTTAAAAGGCTCAAAGAAATATCTTCGGGAGTTGCGTATCTTTACAAGGCGGTTATTATCCCTAAAACGCAAGGGAAAACGGTTAACACAAGCGAGATAAATATGGACGCATTTGAAATTTCCGACATCGAAACCGTATACCGTTACTGCGAGAAAAACGTTGCGGTCGACCGTCCGGAAAACCGTGTGCTGTATGAATTATATGACAAGCTGCAAAAGTCCGCGCCGCTTATCTCGCAGACAAAATTTTTATAAGGAGGAATTTTGTGTTTAACGGTTATACAGATGATATTGTTCACGATATGTCGGTACTTGTCATAGATAAATATTTGTATGACAACGGATTCCCTATAACCGACAACGATATATCCTACGATTCGGAATATGAGACCTTCTATGACGCGCTTATACAGATGGACGGAGAGATTGACTACGATGAAAGCGACGAGACAGACAGTACGGTGGTTGTATACCGTAACGACTGCCTTAAAAGATATATCGGTCTTGCGCTGAAATACGGCAGCATAAACGGCTTACCTAAAGGCAATAACTTTTGGATAAGCCGTCTTGAAGCGCACATAAGCAATAAAATGCGCTCTGTCGGGGATTATTCGTATGACTGGGATTACAATGTTTCGTCAACAAGAAAAGCTTTTTTGAAGGTATATATAGGTCCGGAATTTTACCAAACGGTAAGTATGGTACAGGCGGTAGCCGAAATACTGCATTTTATTGAGGAAACGCTTTCGGGGCTTGAAAGACTCAACGGCAACCGGGAAATGAAAATTATACCGATGAAGAATATAAACGACAGGAGGAAGGCGGCATAATGAAGCGTGACAGATTATCCATCCACATTTCGGACAGCGCGGAAATATTCGTTGAGGAAAGAAAAAACGGCATAAAATCCTGCAAATGTATTTCCCTTGACGATTTGCTTGTATGCATTAAAAGCAGTATACGGGAGATAAAACCCGTATACCGCGCGGTACTGCCGAAAAACGCGCTGTTTTACAGCTGCTGCCCCGAAACGGGCAGCTTTTCGGCAGCAATGGAGTATCCGTATAACAAAGCGGATATTACATATATGAATACGGAATACAGAGACTTTCCGTTGCCGAAGCTTGTTTTCGGTTTTAAGGTCGCAGGCGGTAAAATCAAAAAGGTGTATTTGGGCGTTACGGGAAACAGCATACTGCGAGAAAGTTCTCTTATGTATACATATCCGTTTTCAAATGTCAGAGAAGATTTTTCTCTTTGCACGGGCGGAAACGCTCTGCCGGAAATTAAAACACCGTTTTCACTTTCGAATATGCCGGATTACATTTTAAGTCTGCCGGATAACGACGATTATTTTAATATCAGGAATAACCGGCTGCAATTAAATCACCGTGAGCTGATGGAGCATTTGGCAGATAAGACGCCCGAATACTATTATTCGGATATTCTTATTCCGTCGGGAAAAACCCTTTCGGACTTTTACAGGGAGGTATCTTTATGACCGAAGCGCAAAAGCAGAAGCTGTTACTTCCTTTCCCTGCCTCGGATATTGAATGGCGAACGGCGTATACAAACACGGAAAAAACTCAGGGCTTTGCCGTACCGTTTGTAAATTCTCGTGCTATTCAAGAGCGGCTGGATGAAATATTCGGACCTGAAAACTGGCAAAACGAATTTACGGTAGCTCCGAGCGCGGAGGGCAAGTCATCTGCGTATGTATGCGCAATTTCCGTTTACAGCCCCGAAAGAAACGAATGGATAAAAAAATCCGACGGTTCGGGCGCTACGGACATTGAACCCGTGAAGGGCGGACTTTCGGGCGCTTTGAAGCGCGCGGCGTCTGTTCTGGGAATCGGCAGATATCTTTACAGCCTTGAGGGTAAATGGGTATACATTAAACCGAGAGGAAGCAGCTTTGTTATACAGGAAAGCGAATACAAGGATTTAGCCGTACATTATAACCAACAGATGGCCGCACGAAAAAAAGCGCAAAAGGCAGGAAATGCTCCGGCAGAACCGCCTGAAACGAACGCAGCGCCTAAAGCTGCCGAGAAGCCGCAGGAAACCCCCGCGGGCATTAAATTCCGTGTAGTGAAATCCGTAGTGCGTAACGGCGCTAAGGGTACTCAGACAGCGCTTACCTTAGAAACCCCGCAGAATCAGCTTATAACCGGATATATGCAGGGCAACCCGGATCTCAAAGACGGACAGATTATCTGCAATGTTAAAATTGAGGAACGGGAAAGCGCAGCGATAGGAAAGTACAAAATTATACGCGGCTTTGAAAAAGCGGCATAAGCAAAAGATGCAAGCTAAAAAAGGAGACAGAACGACAATGAAAAAGAACGCACAAACAGTAACGGCAGTCATAGTTATATCCGCAATTCTTCTGCTGACGGTTACGGCGGAAACGGCAATACTTTTAAGCGGCATATGGACGCGTGAAAAGTATACCTTGGCTTTTTTGGCGTTAGCCGCAGGGATAGCCTTAGTCTATCCCCTGCTTAAAGGCTTTGAAGAAAAGGCTGTCAAAAAGGGATACGATAAGGCAAGCGAAGAAATTTCTTTGCTTGAAAAACAAGCGGACGAGCTTAACCGCGCGCTTAAAATTTCGGAGCACAACCTGAAAACTCTAAAAGAAAATGAACCGGAATACAAGCGCAAAAGCGAGGTGCTCGAAGGCTACCGCAATTCCTTCCCCTGTTTGGTACAGCCGGGGTATACGGTATTTAATGTTATCCGCACAGAAGTTATGCCGGATAAATACAGCCGCTGGCTTATTGTAGGCGAGTTCGGAGACGAATTGTGGAAGACCACCATAATACGGCGGGATATGCAGACCTACGGTGAAATGCTGACCCTTATAAGCAAAACCGAAACGCCCGACGGCATAACGGAATTAAATGAGCAGAACGCTTTACCTTGGGAATAACGGAGGAGCGTATGGAACAGATAACCGAAATAACCCTACGGCAGATTTCCCTTTCGGGCTTTCGCAACCAAAAGGAGCCTATAAGCTTTGCGCTCGGTGACGTTAACTGCGTCACCGGGCACAACGGCACCGGAAAGACCACCCTTGCCCACGCGGTCGCATTCGCGTTTTACGGCGTTACATATTTCGGAGAGCAAAAGGCGGATAGGCTTATTAACTCCGAAAGCGCAGGCTGCGAGGTAAAGGTAGACTTCACCGACCAAAACGGCGTACTGCACAGCCTTATACGGCGAAGATTCGGCTCTAAAACCGAGCTTATATTCGACAGCTTTTCTGTAAGACAGGAGGAAATTAACCGCTTTATCTGCGATAAGGACACCTTTCTCTGCATATTAAATCCGTTTTACCTTACAAGCTTCAGCGAAGTAAAAGGGCGCGAGCTGCTTTTCCGCAATCTTAAAACGGTAGGCAGCGAGCAGATTTTATCCGCTATGTCCGACGGCTTTAAAAAACCTCTTGAGGGGCTTAATATAACCGAGCCTGCCGAAATGCTTACCGATTACAGAGCGGGTATTCGCAGGTGTGACGAGCAGCTGCGGATATTAGAGACTAAAAGGGCAACCTTGCGTGAAACGGTACAAGCGAACAACGCCGAGTGCGATAGGCTGAACGAGCAGGCAGAGGTTACCGCCGCCACGGTGCATATGCTGAAAGAAAAGCAGTTTTCGGGCTTAAACCTTGAGGATTTCAGAAAACGGCGGGAGCAACTTTCCGAAAAGCTGATATCAGCCGTAAACAGCCCGACCGCCGCTTTAGCGGCGGCGCTGGAGGAAAGACTGAAAGCGGCAAGAGAACGGGAATATGTTTCAAAGTTTTCGGGAGATATTGCAAAGCTTGATACGGAGCTTGCAGGTCTTAAAAGCAGATACACCACGCTTAAACAAAAGCTCGATGGACTTAAACCCGGCTCTAAATGCCCTACCTGCTCGGTAACGCTTACCGATGAGCTGTTTGCAAGCGCAAAGGCAGATATTTCATCCGAGATAGACCGCATCTTAAAAAATGCAAACGGCTTAGCGGAGACCAAAAAGGAAATGCTTGAAACCGAGCAAAAGGCAAAGCAAACCTTTGACCGGTTTAAAAAGGACGATACCGAAAAGCTATCCGCAGAGTTAGACGAGCTGCGCCGCACCGAGGACGATTCGCCGGAGATTATGCAGCGGGAAATAGAGGAGATAGATATGCTCCTCTCCCGCGGGCTTTTATCCGACGAGGAGTTTTCGGAGCTTGAAAGCGAGGAAAGAAATCTTGCTGAACTTGAGGCGCAGATCAAAAAGCTGCGGGAATATTCGGTGGACGCGCAAATTACGGCTTTGAACGAGCAGGCAGCCGCCTTTGAAAACAATAAGCGAAAGTATACCGAAATATTATCCTCTCTTGAAGAATATGTTTCAAAGCGAACCGAGCTGTTGGCAGAGGAGCTTAAAATGCCGAATGTAAGCATAACATTATTTGAACCCGTTAAAACAACTGGCGAGCTTAAAAGCGTATTCCGCTTTGCTTACAAGGGCAGGAATTACGCGGCGTTATCTTTATCCGAACGCACGGCGGCAGGACTTGAAATATGCGCGCTGATGCGCAGGCTTACCGGGCTTAATTTCCCCGTGTTTATTGACAACACCGAAAGCGTAGCTCATTTCGATATGTCCTCCCTTTCCTGCCAGACGGTATTTTTAAGAATGGTTAAAAATGCGCCGCTGTCGGTTAAATCTATGAACCAAGCGACCGAACCGCTTAAAAAAGCCTCGTAATGGGAGCGTACATTAACTTTGACCTTGTAGACACGGCGGAGCTTTGCGGAATAAATATTAAGCGCAGCACACTTACGAACGACGAGGTTGAGGCGCGCTGCCCCTACTGCTGCGACCACCGTTACCGTATGTATTTGAACAGGCTCACAAATATGTTTTACTGTCATAACTGCGGTACCGGCGGCAATGCGGTCACATTATATTCCTCTTTTAATCCGAAAGGCGTGTGCCTTAAAAATTATGAGAGCTATAATGCGCTGCTTAACGAGCCGTCCGTCAGGCGGCACGATGTCCCGGTGGAACCCGAAAAGAGCAAAATCCAAATACGGGAAATCAGGGAAAGAAACGAAATATATACCGGGCTTTTAAAGCTGCTGCGCCTTGAAAAAGAGCACTTTACAAATCTTTTAAACAGAGGACTTGACAGCGAAAGAATAGCACGGAATATGTACCGCAGCTTTCCCACCGACAACGCGGAACGGCAATGGATATGCGACAGTCTCGCAGCGCGCTATGACCTGCACGGTATGCCGGGGTTTTACAGGACCGACGGCATATGGCACATAGCGGCGTTTAAGAGCGGCATTTTAATTCCGATACGGGATAAGCAAAATCTTATACAGGGCTTACAGATCCGTTTCGATAATCCGCCCGTTAAGCGCGTTACTACGCCGGAGGGAATAACTATTGAAAAGACCGGCACAAGGTTTATGTGGTTGTCTTCTGCCAAGCAGAAAAAATTTGAGGGAACCTCTGTTCCCTCATATATCCACATAACCGGCAACCGGGACAGCGACACCGTATATCTTACCGAGGGCGGCTTAAAATCAGACGTTGCAAGCTATTTATCCGGAGACAAGCTGTTCATTGGGCTTACGGGCGTTCAGAACACCGGATTTTTAAAGGAGGTTATATCCCTGCTTGGTCCTAAAAAAATAGTGGAATGTGTTGATATGGACGTGCGTTCAAACCCGCAGGTGCAGAAAGCGCAGGTTAAAATTCAGGCCATCTGCGCCCCGCTGTGTGAAACCTACAAGCGCCTTTTCTGGCCTATAGATCAGAAGGGCGTCGACGATTATCTACTTTTCAGAAAGCTTAAAAAAGAATACGAAGAAAGAATAAAGGAGGAACAGAACAATGGCTCAAAGCTATAACATTCGTATTGAGGAGACTGTAACCGAGACTTTCCCGGTTACAGCCGACAGTCCCGAGGATGCTGTATCTAAAGCCCGGCGGCTTTATTATGACGGAAAGCTCGTTTTAGAACCCGGCACATTGATAGGTCTGCGGATAAGTTGTACCGATACCGAGCCTTATGTACCGGAAGATTTTTGAGGTGAAAGCTATGAGCAATTTTAGAACAAAGCCTAAAATCCGCATTGATTTTAACTCGCCTGACGGCAATATTTATTTTATTCTTGCCGCTGCGGTTAATGCAATTAAAGCATATAACCTTTTTGACGCAAAAGAACAGATTGCCGCTTTGAAAGCCGAGTTCAATAATGCACGGAGCTATGATGACGCTCTTGATATTATCCGCAAATATGTGGATATTGCCGAGTGTTAATTATATCTGATACTGGAGGAAACAAATATGCCGGAAATGCAGTCATATATGGGAGTAAACGAGGGAAACAGCGGAATTATAGGCAAGCTGCTCTATTATTCTACAGCAAATATTTTAATACCGAAAGATAGATTTATTGAGCTTGGCAAGGCTTTTAATTTACCGAAGGTAAAACCCGCGCGCGAATCGGCGGCAAGCGCATACAGATACGCTACCACAGCGCTTAAGGACCGTGTGGTTAATAAGGACGAGGGCGGTACGCATATCTACCGCATTTACTGCCGGGATAATAAGCAGGACACCTCATCGGTTATCTGCCGCGAGCTTGTAAAGGAAACGCTTGACTCTACGACCAACAATTACAAGAAGCTTGCTAACATAGCGTTTAAGCGTGAAACCGAGGAAATGTTCTACGACAATACCGAATATGACCCGGATATTAACGCGGCGCAATACTGCGAGCAGGCGCTCACTCTTTTCGATCGGTTTAAAAGCTGCTACAATTCCGACCATGTAGATTCGGTGGTGCAGCTTTTACTCGAAAAAATGCAGGCGGTCAAGATAAATATTCACGGCAACCTGTATTTTATACCCAATCCGCATCTGCCGCTCTTAAACATATTTGAGGATTACATTGAGGCGCTTTCAAAATGCAATTTAAACACAGGTAATGTTTCTTCAAACAGTATGTTCGTGGCGAACGATGAAAAACAGCGCGAGAAAATGACGGCTGAATTTTATATGAATTACAAAAGAGATATTGAAACCTACGAGGAGCGAATCCAGCACTTCATTGACAACGGCTGCTCATCTGCTGCGGTTATTAACCGCTGGCTCAAAAAGATTGAGGCATTAAAGGCTAAAAAGGCAACCTACGAACAGGTGCTGAAACGCCGGCTTGACGACCTTGACCGCGACTTTTCGCTGCTGCAAATGCAGTCGCAGGAATTGTCGCTCAGAGCAGTTAAGAACCAAATGGAAATGCCGTTAGCGGCATAAAAAAGCACCGTCTGTCCCAATAGGGATAGGCGGTGTTTTTTTGCGTTTTATCCGGCGTATATACCCTTTAAATATCTTTCGGTTTCAGACACAAAGCGGCGGGCATTTTGCAGTTGTAATGTAACTTCTTCCTTTGAGATGATATAAAAATCATCATAATCGCTGCCCTGCCTTACCTCGACTAAAGAATCGATTGTTTCGGATAATTCCTTCGGAAGAATTTCCGTCTTTAAATAAAGCCTTCTGAACTCGGCAATTATTCCCGAATGCTTTTTGGAATCAAATCCGTCAAGCGCCAAAACTGCCCTCATAGCGGAAAATACCGCATAATATGAACGGTTGGCAACCGTTTTATAATCCCCGATTTTCAGAATTTCATCGGCATAGCTAAGGCGTTCCTTTGCAATATCCAAACGGAGCTTTGAAATAGATATCTGTTCTTCAGACGGCAACCTTAACGCCCTCCTTTAATACAGACTGATAGAAAGGCAGTGCGTTTTTATACTGCTCAAATGTCTTCTTATCCTTTAGGGTTGCGGTAATGACCACATCGTTTTCAAGCCCCAATTCGCTTGTTGCCTTTATAATCGGCTTTTTATATCTGAACAGATCCTCGCGGTCAACATCCGCAATTATCATTATATCTATGTCCGAGGCGTCGTCATAATCGCCGCGGGCATATGAGCCGTATAGAATAACAGCCTGCAAATTATTACCAAAGGTATTTTTTGCAACCTCCGCTATTTTGCTTAATATACTGTTAAGCTTGCTTTGCGAACACACGAAAATCATCTCCTTACAATGCTATTATACCCTTTGAAAATAAAAAGGTCAATTATTTATTTACAATTCAGATTTTCACGCACTCATCAATAATATTTTCCACTATGCGCAGCATTTCGGGTGACAGCTTACGCATTTTATCCGACAGTATAAGCAGATCCTTGTCTACTATATCTCCCGTCAGAAGATAATCTGCGCTGACTTCAAGCGCCTTTGCAAGCTTTATAACATTTTCGGGTCTCATAGCGCGCTTGCCCGATTCCGCATAAGATACAAACTGCGGCGTAAGGTCGCCCTTTTCGGCTAACATTTCCTGCGTCATTCCAAGCTTTTTGCGGCGTTCGGTTATTCTTTTACCTATTTCCAAAAGGTTTATTTCTTCATCTGTCATTATACCGTCCCTCTCTTTCCTGTTTAATTATATCCACAACATAATAATTTTTTAATGGTGTGTTGTTGATTTATATACACAGTATGCGATATAATAAACAAAAAATGATTGGGGATATATTTATGCGTGAAAAAACAGCCTGTTTTACGGGGCACAGAGAAATACCGAAAAGGGATATGCGGAAAGTAAGGCGAAATACTTTGAACGCTATTATAAAGGCATACGAAAACGGGTACAGATATTTCGGTTCGGGCGGAGCAATAGGCTATGACCTGCTTACCGCTGACTGCGTTTTACACCTAAAAAAGAAATATCCGGATATTCGGCTTATACTTGTTCTTCCCTGCCACGGACAAACCAAATACTGGTCGGATAAAGAAATACGGAAATACAATAAAATAAAGAAAAAAGCGGATAAGGTAGTTTTTACCTCCGAGCAATACTATAACGGTTGTATGCAAAAAAGAAACCGGCACATGGTAGACAACAGCAGCTTATGTATCTGTTATCTTACCAAGAATACCGGCGGTACTGCATATACGGTTAATTACGCTGAAAGGCACGGGCTAAAAATTATTAACACGGCAATTTAACCCACACTGTTTTGTATATAATCAGCTATAACTCCGCTGCCACAACCGCCCGAAACGACGGTTGTGTTTTTATGTAAAAAGATAATTGAAAATATATTTTTGTATGGTATAATGGTATTCGTCTGCGGGGGGTGCTTTGAATGAAAGAGAAATATTATATTGCGGTAAATACAGGCGAAAAATATCCGCTTTTAAAGGACACTCTTAACTATACCGAATTTTTCAGTGAGGCTATGGTTTTTAACGATATTGTGGCGGTATATGAATACATAGAACGGCACGGACTTGAAAAACTCGCAACCGTTATTAGGGCATAAAAAATCTGCTGACTTCTTACGAAGCCGGCAGATTTTTTGTTTAGGCTCTCGTCAACCTAAGCGCCGATGTAAAGATCAATATCCTCAATAATATAGTTTGTTCCGGTTGTATGCAATGCCTCGAAACAGGAATAAAGATACTCCCAAACATGATATTTCCCAAACAGTTCTGAAAGCTGCTTTCCCGTAAGATGCTTTGCAGCCTTGTACTGCTCGGCGCAGAATATTATAAACTTTCCCTGAGCACTCATAAGCTATCCCTCCTCCGGGAATGAAAAACCGCCTGTATTGCGTTCTTCATCATACATATTAAAGAGCGTTAACGGACTGAAATGCCATAGCTTGGTTTCTTCCTGTTCCAAAAGTGCATAAACCTTTGAAGCATAAAATTCCTCTGTTGCTGCCACCTCATCACAAGAATAGTTTTCTGCTATACGGTGGACAATTTCCGGAACAATTACTCCCAATACCGCAGTAAAGCTTTTATCATTCATAAAAGTTCCTCCAAAGGCAAAGCTCCGTCAAATTTCAGATATGACAATGCCTTTTCCGTGGTCAATACCAACTGATTATAGAGCTTCTTAATTTTAAGCATTTCCAATGTCTGAGGCTTTGAAAGCACACCGTTTGGTATGCTGTAAAAAAATCAGATTATTTATAATAAATGCAGCTCGGCTTTTATCGCCTTTTGAAGCAATGCCGAAAAATTTATATTTGCCGATTCCGCTTCTTCGTTAAGCCACGAAGGAATGGTGACGTTTTTTCTCACCGTTCGCATTTCATGCTTTTTACGGTATTCATCAAAATCTACATCAACCAATGTAAGAATATCCGACGCTTCTTTTGTGACATTTCCGATATCGGTAGGTATCGGAATATCCTTTTTTTCGTCCTGCATATAGCAGCCACACATTCCTATTGCGTCTCTTGCCATTTCTATTGCCTCTGCCAAAGATTCGCCCTGCGTTCCCGTTTCAAAATCGGGGATTGACGCAACAAAAAAATCTTTGTCTTTGGTAATAATAACCGGATAAGCCTGTTTCATAAAAAATCCTCCCTGCTTATTTCAAATTTCGGCGCTTAATAATCGCCTTTGCCAGAATTTCGGCTATTTCCCTGTGTCGCGGTACAGCCTCTATTTCTTTACCGTTTGTATAAACAATATGATTGCCGCCCTCACGAACTTTATACCAGCCGTTTTTCTCAAGTAATTTTATCAAATCCTTCTGTTTCATCATACACCTCTTACATTCATATTATACACATTTAATGCGCATTTGTCAATACCGAATTAACGTAAAACCGAAGGATTCCACTACTCATCAACCGGCACAACAAGCATTTTTCCTCCGATATCAATAAACGCCTGCGGAGTTTTAAAAACCTCGGTGTACTTTTGTATAAGCTCGTCGGGGAGACTTGAAAGCTCGGAATTATCCGGCGGCGCATAGCAGATAAAGAAATCTCCTGCGATTATATCAATTACTTTACCTTTTTTATCGCGAACCGTGCGGTTAAACTCCAACCCTTCGTTTTTCCCGTTGTCATTAACAATCATTACCGAGCCGTCATCAAAGGGTGTAAAGCTGCTTATAGTCCCGCCGACCAACCGCTGCATTTCACTAAGCATATGCCGAATCCGTATCACCTGCGGTTTCTTGCCGACTTGTATGTATAATACCGTCATCATATCATTCATAAAAATCCCCATTCTGCCGCAAAAGCGTCAGCACAAACAGTGATGAAAGAGTGCCGAACAGCGGCGATTTTGTTGTATAATTATTTTGTAGAAAACATACTGCAACAAGCGTTGGAAGAAGCTATAGAAGTACTTCACGATCAAATTGCCGCCTCATACATCGGATAGCCGAAATATTGTGAAAATTTTTCGTGAAAGTCATATTCCCTAAGAGAAACTTGACTTATACCTAATTCCTTCGCTAAACTGCCGTCGCAATATGCAATCGTTGCTGCGATTGCTAACAGTCTTTCAAAATCGATATTTTCAATATTTACACCTCTGATTGTCTCATCAAGTGTATGCCAGTCTGTAACCAACCTATCCAACGAACGATATCTTACGACCCCATCTGTGAACTTGGCGGTTCTATACCAATCGCCGTTAATATTTGCGAGGATTGCATTGTCACCGTCCGGGTCATATTTATAGTCACGTTGTGCTTCTTCAAACGATTTATAATTGCCGTATGCATCACTCGACCTGACCGGTCTGCGATCTCCCATTGTATCGGCTATGTGGTAAGAAATCTTTAAATTTTTATTTTCATTTTCTATCATAAAAAATTCCTTTCTAAGCCGCAAGCTCTAATCCGTACCGTTTGCAAACCTCTTTGACTATAAACTCCTCTTTTTCTTCGGCAAGTCGGTTGGCTTCCTCTTCGGCTTTTTGAGACCTTCTGCCCACTTCCTTCAGCATAAGCTTATATCCTTTACCGAGTGTAACCGTACTTGTGGAATATTCTGTACCGTTACTCAACCGATCGGTTTTAACCAGCGTAGGCGTGCAGTGAAGATAATAGCCTCGGCGTTCGTTGTCGCCGTTAAACCAATTGTGTCCGCCTTTTGAATAAAGGACCTCAAGGCAAAGGTTATTTTCGCTTTCGGTAGGCACTATGGGTATGTACTTTTTCATCTTAATTTTACTCCTTTTAAAAAACATTCATTTTTATTATTCTGCGCGAACTCTTGTTTGAGGCTTACTCCGACGTATATACATTTTCAAATAGATTCTGTATAACCAAACAACTCAAACGCACCGGGAACATACAACTTCCCGTTTTCCGAGCATTTGAAAATATCAAATATACTGTTGCCGGCAGCCGCATAAAATGCTTTATAATTGTAACGGTATTTTCGTGTTCTGCCTGCTATGTTATCAGCAACAAAAAAACCAAGTTCTGTATCTGTGCGGAGCTTTCGCGTGAGATATTTAAAATCACTGTTTTCCTTTTCGGAAAATAAACCGTATGGTGTGAAATGATAACCGCCATAGATAAATTCATTCTCTGCCGTCGATGTTGCTTTTTTATTGTATGTAACATTGGCAGCATTTTGTTTTTCCATATAAACACAACCTATTCATTAAAATTATCCGGCACTCTGAACCAGCGGTATTGCGGTACAAGCCGCATATCCTCCGTAAATTCAGAGCAGTCTACCAGCACTATCGGATATCTGACACGGACAGCCCTTACAGTTTCCTTTAACGGATAGCTCTTTGCAGGCAGATTGTTTTCCTTTAATATTCTGCATACCTGCTTTAAAACAGGCTCTCTGCCGTGAATGATGTAACACTTCCCGGTCAGAGCCTCAAGATAATTCTGCGGGCTGTAAATTATATTGCTTTTAACATTTGTTTTCATTTTCACACTTTCTTTCCTATAACCTCAAGCGCTATTTCATCGGCGGACATATCTCCCAATCGGTAAATCTTATCGCAGAACGGGAGCAGGCTTTTACCGCAGTCACCGTCTGTGCTTAAAAGTATTCCGGTGACGGTGAGGCGGTTTTTCAGCTTTGCCTCGGTAAAACGCTCTGCAAACTCATCGCTCACCTCGCATTCACCGTCGGTTATGATTACGACATCCGCACTTTCAAAGCCGTTTGTTAAAAGCCTTAAAGCCTCGTTTAACGGTGATTCAAAATCCGTTCCGCCGCCGAAAAAATGCTCCGCCGCGGCTAACACATCGTCAGTCGTATATTTTCCGCTTTCAAACACATCGGTCTTTACATTTCTCCTGTTTGCAAAGTGAACAAGCGCAAATTTCTTGCTTCCGTGCAGGGCAATATCCATAAGCGCCAGCGCAAAGGCCTTTACCCAGGGCGCTATCTCCCGTGTACTGGAGCTTTCGTCGGCAAGGACTATAATATCCCCATCGCCCTTAACGGACGGCTCGCGCCTGCGGTACTGCTGCAAATGCTTTTCGTAATACCGCTTAAAAAACAGTATTTCTGTTTCGGGAGCGCCGAGCAACGCCAATTCGGAGGATAAACAGTTTGAAATATCGTTGCCGTAGGTAATATCGTACTTCTCGCCAAGCCCGTAAGAAAAGCTGTTTTTGCGTTTATCCGCGATTATTTCACGGTATTTGCCGAGCATTACCGAAATCTTTTTAAGGGTATCGTTATTGCGCACCCTGTCGAGCAGCGCACCGTCTGTTTCGGCATTGCCGCCTGCGGCGTCATCATCACCGAAAGCCCGCAGCACAGCCGCCGTCTGACTTGCGGCGTCAAACGCTTTTTTAGCCGCAGCGGAAATATTCTCGGATATTTCGGCAGAGATTTTTATGCGCTGTTCACGGAGCTTTTCGTTCAGATCCTTTATCTGCTTTTGCTTCTTAAAAAAACGGTTTATTAAAAGCAGCCGTTTATCCGGTTTTGTTTCGCCTTTTATGCGTTCCGTAAGATTTTCGGAATGTGCTTTAAGCTCTGAAATAATACTCGCTATTTCTGCCGCCTTTTGTATCTCGATATTATCTGTTACGCCTTCAATGCTTTCGGCAAAGGAGCATACGGCGCTGAATGACGGCAGCTTTTTATCCTCGCATAAAGCCTTTAACTGCGGATATTTTTCATCCTTAATTACACCGTCGGTAACAGGCTGTTCTAAAATTCCGCCGTCACTATTTTTCTCCGGCTCTTTCATATACAAAAGCGCAAACAAGGATTTAAGCGCATTGCCCAGACCGAAGCGTTTGTCTGCACGGGCAATAACATCCGTAAGCTCCGGAGATTTCGGAATAAGGCTTTTATACAGCATATCCGTTCCGGTATTTCCGTACACAGCGGTGCTCATATCCACGTCCGCCGTCCAAAGGTTATTAAACCAATCGTCGGCGCTGCCGCTGTCTTTAAATGGATCTCTCATTTCTTTTCCTTTCCGGCTGTCGGACGGTACTCCATCCGACAGCACTCTGTTTACTTTTGCGTTACAAGATCAACATTCAGCCCGGAAAATCCGGAAATTCATCCTCAATCGGCTCAAAATCGTCCGGCACAGGCGCGGTATTCTGTTCGCTTGTATCCCGCTTTTTCTCTCCGAAATACACGCTGTCCGCAATTATCTCCACCGTTTCACGGTTATTGCCGTCCTTATCGGTGTATTTGCGCACCTCCGCTCTGCCCTGAACGGTTAAGCCGTCGCCCTTTTTAAAATGCTTTGCCGCAAACTCCGCTGTATTGCGCCAGGCAACCACGGTGAAAAAGTCCGACGGATATTCGTCATTCACCTTGTAGTTGCGCGTGACCGCTATACGGAACGAGGTCACCTTGATATCGCTTTGCGTGGTTCTAAGCTCCGGGTCTGCTACCATTCTGCCTGTCATAATTACCGAGTTTAACATAAATTTTTTCTCCTTTTTCAGTTTTGTAGGTCTGTGTACTCTTTAAGCTCCGGCAAGGAAACATAGGTAAAGGAAGTCTCGGCATACGCCGCGCGGCTTATATCCTCAAGCGTGCTAATAAAACTGTCCACACCGGATACTGCCGCGTCGGTTTCGTCAAAATCCTTTTTTATGTTCAAAGCCTCATTATATAGCTTTAAGAGTTCGGTTTTCACATTCATCAATGCTCTGTTTTTATTGTCCGAATTGTTAAATTCATCACGCACCGAAAGCGCCTTTGCGGTAAGCTCGTTTATGCGGTCGCCTATCGGGTTTTCGCATATCCTTTTAAGAATATCCGCCACGACAGATATTTCCTCCGGCTTATTCCAAAGATAATTCTTTAATACAAGCAAATCTTTAGGAACAACCTCATCTCTGCCGCTTAAAAACGCCTCCGCGCGGACAATATCCCCAAAGCCGAAAAATGTTCGGTCGGATACCTCAATACCCTTTTTCCTGAGCTCCAGGAGAGCTGCGTCCATAAGTTCGTTAATGCTGTCGGATATTCTTATGCTTTTAACCTCTTTCTGCATTTCCTCAAGCTCCGAAAGACTTACGGTCGCATTGACGGTATTCTCTCCGCCGTTCTGCTTTTTTCTGAGCATTTCCATACGGTTAGCTTTGTCACGTACATATTCGGTCCGGATTTTTAAATCAAAACGGTCATACAGCGCCTTTAAGATTTTTTCCTCGGGATTGTTGAAGTTGGGAATTTCGTTAGATGCGGAGAAGAAGCTTATAACCGGAATTTTAACCTCTTTTCCTTCGTTAGTGTAAACACGCTCGTTAAGGGCTTTTAAAAGGCTGTTGAGTATTCCCTCGTTAGATTTAAACAGCTCATCCAACACAACAATATTACTGTCCGGTATCTTGCCCGCGGTTATGTATTCCGGTCGCGAAGTTCGGCTTAAAGCCAAGCCCTTTTCGTAGGTTTCAAGTGCGGATTGCGCCTTTTTAACCTCATCTGAATATACCGTGTTTCCGGGGTCATTTCGAAATTTTTCAAGCGCCGTTTCAAGCTCGTTTCGCATGTCCGAATATGTCGGATCGCTGTCAATGACGCTTGACGGCAAGTGCCCCGGTATAAGGCTTGCAAGATCCAAACGCCCGAATAACTGCTCTGTGTCCGTCTGCTTATTCATAAGGGTTGAAAACTGCTTTGCTCCTGTTATCCTTTTGCAAAAGCGGTCTATGGCGTAGGACTTTGCCTGCCCCACATCACCGAGTACAAACAGGTTTTTACGCGTTAATAACGCCAGTGCTATACCGTGTATAAGCTCCCCGCGCTCGCAGACCTCGCCGTTTACCTCTGCCATAACTTTTAATATTTTTTCGTTTCCCATTTTTGCACTTCTCCTTATGCGGCTTTTTTAGTCTTCTTCGTGGGTTTCTTTTCGGCTTTTTCCGTCTTTTCGGGCTTTGCTTTCGGCTTTACTATGCTGACGGCATTTCTCGGCGTTACAAGATATACCCCGTCAGTGCTTTCAAGCAGCATAAAGCCCTTTTTATCCAGCTTTACCGAAACATTACCCGTTGTAAGGGACAAAAAATCCTCTATTATCCGCGGGTCATAGTTAAAGCCTGCGTCCGGCGTGGGGCTATCGCATAGGGTAGCGACAAACGAGGAGCTTGACCTCTTATACGCAGCACAGGAAAGTCTTATTCCCATAGGCGTAAAGCAGATATTCACACATTTATCGTCACCGGGCAGCTGACACACCGCCGCGGTCTGTATGGCGTTCAAAAGCTCCTTTGCGCCTGCCACGGCACAGTATTCGGGTACAAGCCTTTTTACAAAGCTGCTCATATCCGGTCCTGTCCTGTTCATCATAACGGTGGAAAATACCGTATCTCCGCAGACAAACACGGCTCTTTGGTCGGCAGTCCCGGCGTATACCGTCTTATCTGCCGAAAGCAGGGAAAACAGAATATTTACCGCGCTTATATGCAGCTTCATCTCTGTTTCCCCATCCGCCGCGTTTCGGTTTACAGCCGACGCCATCCGCTTTTGGTTCATCGCCTCCGCTGTGCTGATACCGGGAGTCAGCCGTAGCGTTACGCCTTGCAGCTCTCTTTTATCTCCCTTTGTCTCGGCGGCAAACGCCGCGTGCTTTAAAAGGGGCAAAAGCCCGGAGACGGAAACATACGCAGTCGGGAAAACAAGCTCGGATTTCGGAAATTCATTTGCCGGCTTTGTTACAAGTAAATACCGGGCAGAGCCGAATCTAAGACCTAAAGCGCCGTTTTCATCTGTTTCAATTGTTACGCTTTCTTCCTTTGCTTTTCTAAGAATTTCAATCACTACGGGCGGCAGTATGATCTCGCCGCCGGCGGATATATCCGCATCGCGTATGCGCTTTACAACCGAAGTTATAACGTCGGTGCCTATAAGCTCCAATATTCTCTTTGAAGCGTCGGCGTAAAGATATATGCCCGAAATTCTTGTGAGCAGACTGCTTTTCCCAACATTCATTACGGTCTTTAACGCCTCACAAAACGCCGAACGGTTTACTGTGAACTTCATTTTGTTTCTCCCATCTCTTTTAATAATGCGAATGCCAGTCTGAGGGTAAGCTTAAACATTAAAAGCCGTTCTTCCGAAGCGCACCTGCCTAATGCGTCGTCGCGTTCTTCAAGCAGCTGCTTTTGTTCGTCCGTAAGGGTTTTATGAAGTCTTTCTTCCGCTTCAGCCGCATTTGAACGCTTTTGTTTGTAGCTTTCCGTTTGGGGCTGGGCGTTTTCAAAAACCATATCGCACAGCTCCTCCAATATGCTTTTATCTTCCATTTCCTTCTGTCTCCTTTTTCTATGACGCTAATAAATCGAATAGCGTCAACTGTTTGTCTTGGGTTGCCGTTTCGGGTTCGGACAGCGCAGGTAATTCCGGCTTAATAACTTTAAGCTCCGGCTTTTTCGTTTTCCTGTCGTTTTTAACCGCCATTTTCTTAAAGGTTGCCGTAAGATCCTCAACGCTTTCCTTAATGCCGCTTGCAAGCTCCCTTGCTAACTGGGTAGTCATATCCGTGTTCTGCGACAGTGCCGCTAATCCCTCCTCGGACAGCTGACCCTCAATCATTGTCGCCGCCGCAAGCTTTGACGCCATAAGCTTTAGCGCCCGCTGCTGCATGGTATCCGCATAGTAAAAAAGATACACTTCGATTTTGGGTGCGGTCTGGTTTATACGCCAGCTCCTGAGTGACGCCTGCCTTAACACATAAAGGTTAAACGAGAGGTTGAAAAATATAAGGGTGGTAAAATCGTTGAGGTCAAGTAGGGTAGGCACCCGCCGCCTTGCCGTATTACTACGGTAGGTTTGCAAGCACCTCCCTCCAAACCGTACTTACACCTCTCGGCGTATACGGCTTTCCATTTACCGCTCAGTTTAGTTCTCCTGAATGCAACTTGTCGTGACAAGTTTTGCACATCGCCAAAGTTTTTCTTTTTCGTCCAATCATTACTATTTCCCAAGAGGCTTTACCTTTTAAATCCTTAATTTTCTTAATGTGATGTATTTCTATTGGTACATTTTCAGCACCGCACCATTCGCATTTTTTTGCTTTTAAGCGACTTATCAGGCTTGTACTGTTGAGATTTCTATGTATTTGCGGTATATAATCAACATCTGCTTTTTGAGTGAAGCCAATATCACGCTTAAAGCCTTTGTCATAGAAATATGCAACTGCTCTGCCACTTTTACTTGGATATTTAATTCCAAATCGTTTGTAGCCGTATTTCTTTCGTATATTGCTTACGCGAGTTTTATATTTGGCAGCGTATGTTTTGAACATACTATATTTCATAATATAATAAAAATCACCTAAAACGCTCACATTATCAGCAATCCGATAATAGTTGTATATTCCCGTAATTTCCGCATTGTACTGATTGATAATCTCAAGGTCATCACTATTGATTAGATATGTTCTTTCACGAGGTATAAATTCTTCTTTACCATTGTTATACTTTATTTCAAGAGCCGAATAATCAATGAGTTTCTTTTGCCATTTTTCACGGGGCAAATATAGTTTTATCCTGCCTTTTTGATAACGACCGCGAACCCCATTTTTGTTAAGAATTGTTTGCTGACTATCGGAAGTACAAATGTCAAAGCCTAAGAAACGAGCTTTTTTCTTTGAATTTGTTATCAGTGTTTTTTCAGTAGATAATTCAAGTTTCAATTCAGACCTAAGAAAATCTTTTATATCAGATTTTATTTGTTCTGCATCTTGCTTGCTACCTATAACACCGCATAACCAATCGTCTGCATACCTGACATATTGTAGTCTTTTATAGTTATTATCCATAGGATTTTTAGCCGGCATTTGGAATTTCTCATTCACCATTCTTTTGACACTTTTCAGATATTCATTCTTTTCTTTTTCGCTCATTTTATTCCATATTTCGGACTTAATTTTTCCATTTTTCAACCACCGTATTTTCTCGTGCAGTTGCCCGTAAGGCTTATAATTTTCACGAACTGTACCGCTTTTGAAATTCTCCATATATCTTTCCATAAACTTATCAAATTCGTTTAGGTAAATATTGGACAAAATCGGACTGATAATTGAACCCTGTGGTGTGCCCGAATATGTTTTATTGTATTTCCAGTCCTCGACGTAACCTGCTTTTAAGAATTTCCATATAAGAGCAATAAAATACTCATCGTGTATTCTTTTTCGCAGTATGTTTACAAGAACACTATGGTCTATGTTATCAAAGAATGATGTTATATCTCCCTCTATAAACCATTTTACTCCTGTAAAATTCGCCTTTAATTGTTGAAGCGCCGTATGACAACTTCTGTTAGGACGAAAGCCGTGTGAACGATTAGAAAATGTAGGCTCGTATATGCTTTCAAGTATCATTCTGATTACTTCCTGCACCAATTTATCATTGAATGACGGTATTCCCAAAGGTCTTAATTTTCCGTTTTTCTTCTTGATATATATCCTTCGTGCAGGATTTGGTTTATAACTATGGTCTTTTAAAGAAATTATCAATTCCCCAATTCTTTCCATACTCATACCATCAATAGTTTTGCCATCTGTACCAGCTGTCATATTACCTGCATTTGCATAAATATTTTGATATGCGCGCAGATAAAATTCGCTATTATAAAGATTTCGGTATAGCCTTTTGTATTGATAATTTTCCTCTTTGGCTTTGCTTCCTAAACTGTTTAATACATCAATCGGATTTCTCATAGTGTCTCACACACCTTTCTAATATTTTTGTATTAAAGGGTAAACTACTTTCCTTCGCCGTGTAAACGGTTTTCCCGTTCTCAGACTACTATGAAAGTTCCGTTACCATACCGAATATTCAGAGTCATCTTTCTTGAGTTTTATCCCTTGAAATTTATCACCTTTTATGGCATTACTCATAGCCCTTTATAAAGGCATTTCGGGTTAGGTAATCTCCGTTTAGATTAATAGAAATAGCTTATCAGATTGTCGGATATGGATTTCGTCCTTTACTGCTTATTGCAGTTGGGGCAATATAAGTATCAACGGACAATTTCACCAGGTCTCTATGAAATTCCTATATTGCTAAACGCTTCAACTATCCTGCGTTATGGATTCGAGTAGAACCCCTCGGACTTCCATTCAAACAATCAAGTCTTTATCCTCATATCTGATATTTCATCTTGCAGTTCAGTCGCAACATAGATAGTTTTGTTGACTTACCGCTTTACTGATATGCTACACTCCCTGCTTGGTTTCCCTCACAGATAAATCAGTTAATGATAATGTGATTTATTTCAAATCTATGATACTTTTCATTACTGCCTTGCCAATGGCAGAATTTCTATTAACCCGCGGACATAAATTGTTGTTACAATTTACGCCCTTACGGACGCACGCCCTGTTTCAACCAACTTCGGGTTGGTTATAAGGACCTGCATACCCTCGTTCAGCTTTTTCTGCACCCAGTCCTCACGCTTTATGGCTTTCACATTCTGCTTTAAAATGCAGGCTTTAATTCCCATTTCTTTAAGCCTGTCTGTTAAAAGCGGCTGAGTATCTAAGCGCACCCAGGCGGTGTAAATAATAACCCTTTCGCCTGCGGCTACCTTTTTCCGCACAAGTTCCAGCACATTATTCAGCTTATCGTTCGGCTCGTCTGTAAAGTCCTTGGGGACGATAGAAAAATCTCCTGCGATTACAGGCGAATGGCCGTAAGGCTGATCCGGGTATGCCGTCAGCAGGTTAAGATAGGGGGACAGCAGCTTGTTAGCAAGCCGTCTGTCCTTTCGCATTACGGTACGGAATTCATCCTCCATATGCCTGTATTCCTTTTCCACGCTTTCGGACATTTCGCAGGCTACCGGAATTTCCTCATAATCCGGCAGATCCTTTGCCATATCGTATAGAGATAAAAACACCGTGTTTTCCATAAGGTATCTTGAATAAACGATAGGCGAAATACCCGGCAGAAATTTCTCGCGTACCTTTTGCATCCGGTTCTTTGAGGCAACGTTAAACTTTGTTTCGGGAGTTTCATATATGCTCTCTACCACACCGTAGCGCTGACAAAACTTCCTCGCGTCGTTGTACTTAAAGCCGTCCGCCAACATTAAGCGGGGTTTCAGTCTGAACAGCAGATAAAACGTACCTTTGGCATAACCGTTTATCAGGGTTGCGGTCATAGCAATAACCTTTTTTGCAATGCCGGCTATTTCCGCCATAGCCTCACCCTGCGCGCTTTCGCCCGAATATTCGTGCAGCTCGTCACAGATATATGCGTCAATTTTTTTGAAACGGTGCTTAATATACCGTGATAGCGGAAATTTGCGGTATGCGCCCTGTGCGGGGAATATGCCGTTTGGATTATCTATAACGGCTCCTACCTGCTTTCTCATTCCGATAGTCTTGAGCTTGCCTGAATAATACGGGAATTTGCGGTGGATATATCCGTAACCGCCTATTCTTACCCATTCGTTTTTGGCGGGGTCAAGGCAATCGGGATTATCTGCCTCCCATAAAACGGTTTTACAGCTTTGGCATTTATGGTTTTTATTGTTTTCCTCATGGAAGAAAATACTGTCCGCAGGGACGGTATATGATGTGCCGTCGGTCGTCACCGTCATTTCCTGAACCGCGCCGCATACAGGGCAGATAAAACCTTTTCTGCGCTTGTTCCACATAACGGTAGGCTTACGCAGATAACCGCTTCTTGCGCTTTCCTTTGAAAGCACCATAAAAACGGGTTTATCCGAGGTTTTATACAGCTCATACATACGGTCAACATCAGTAATGCTCGATACTACCCTCGCAATACAGTTCGGTACGGTTTCGTAAAGCTCGCGTACCCATTTCTTTGCCACATGTGACGGGCAGGTAATAACATTTATACGCCTGCCGCCGCCTATGGATTTTTGGTAGGCGTACAGCGCTGCTGAGCCTATTTTGGTTTTGCCCGTACCGCAGCCCGATACAAGCATTGTCATTTTTTCCTTTTTAAGCTGTCTTTTAATAGCCTCGGCTCCTGCTAACTGTGCTTCGTAAAGCGAATATCCTACATTCTTTTTTATGTATTCGTTCACTTCGTTAAGCTCCGGGCAAATACTTTCCTCTGCGGGATTGAAAACAGGCTTAAATGTTGCCTGTATTTTTTTCGCAATATCCTTGCCGAAAGCGTTAAGATACTGCGTAAAGGTTTCTATATCCATAAACGCCGTATCGTCCCGTTTTGCGTTCGGAATACATATTTCCCCCGATTCAAGCCCATCGGTCAGAACCTTTGCTATTTGTGTTTCGCCCTTTTTAAGCGTCACCGCATAAGCCGCAAATTCCGTATTTGTGCTGAATACATTAAGCTTTTTAAGAATCTTTCTGTCCTTTAATTCGCGTATAAAGTATTTTTCCCAATCAGGTATTAACGGCACAGACAGCTTACTGTCAAGCTCTGTGAAAAGTCCGCTTTCATCCTTACAGAAAATGTATAGGTCTCGCGGATTTTCGTCTTTTTCCTTTTTCTCGTCGTCGTTCGCTTTCAGCACACACTCCGAGGCGGTGTCTCCCGCTTTCATGCGGCGGCTGTAATTGCCGCCGTGTGTAGTAAGCTCCGTTCCGCTCTTTTCCTTGGGCAGTCTTAATGCAATTTTACTGCCGCTGAACAGAGCGTCGGACATAGCGAGCACCGTTTCGGGGTAGCCGCCGAAGCGTATGGCTACGAGGCTTTTGTTTCCGTCAAACACTACCGTGTCTGCGTAATTGGTTATACCCACTCCGTAATTTTCGTCTTTCAGGATAACGGGTATAAGGCTTTTGCTGTTTTCAGTGATAGATCACCCTCTCCTTTCCGCCGTAAGCTTTGCTGCCTTAAAGAAATCTCAAGTGTAAAGTGTAAAAATCTTTTAAAGGCAGAAGGGCTCCGGCTTTTTGTATGTAAAAACAAAAAAGACCGACCTATCCTGCTTTAAACAGAATTGGTCGGTCAATCTTGTGATTACCGAATTTAGTTGCGGGCGCTTTAGATTGCTCTAAAACGCAAAAATGGCCGGACTTCTCCCTTTATGGGAAAAATCCGACCTTGTTACTCAAACCAATGTCTACAAAGAGACATCACACTCAAACCTTGTTACAAATATATTATATATGATAAAATTTGTTATGTCAATAAAAATATATAATAGTTTTATATAATATACTATAAGTCAAACATATAAATATATTGTTCATTATCATCTGTGGCACAACTTAGAATTAGATAATTGTCACTTAATTTAAAGTCATAACCTAAAATATTTTCTAATCCCAATTGATCAAATTCAATCAAAATATCCTTTTGGGAACTATAAATCAATGGTTTTCCGACATATGAGCCGTACCACCCAATTAAATCACCGTTGGTAACAGGGTTTGTTACAAATCCCGTATTAACAACAATAATAGGTTGGATTTGATTGTTTTTGTATAATTTAATTCCATAACTCGATATTGCCGGATCATTAACAGAGTCGATAAAATCTGTTTGCAAACTTGATTTGGCGATTAGAAAATCGAAAAAGGCTTGCGACATATAATCATTGGCAACGATTATATCTTTGCTTGATGTAAAGGCGGTCCCTAATCTGGTTTCTGTTTTTAGTAAAAATTTATCTTGTTTTGAAGAATAGAATAGGCTGTTTTTTTCATCGCTTGACATCTTAAGCCAAGCCGCCTTACCTTGAAATTCCATAGGCCATTTTGCATCCTTGTCTAAAGCAGTTATTTTTTTCTGAGTTATTGAATAAGAAAACATTTTTATATCATATAACTCATTTTTATTTTTTCCAACAATATCATCAAGGTATATGTTATCGCCTATTATTACAGGGGTACTGAATTGCCAAGAATACATCAGCCCAGTATTTGGATTTACAGAATAATCATAAATCTTAAAACTTTCCTTTGTCTTCAAATTCAATAAATTCAACGTTGCTTTCAACCAATTTGCATTATCGTCTTCCCGCCAAAGCATATAGTTTTCATTTACATAAACAACGGTACAATTATGATTTTCTGACGTTTCAACAAGCGTGGTCCAGCTTTTATCAGAATAATTATATGAGAATATAGAACCGTTAGAATTAGTATCCCCTCTTTCTGCAACGTAGTATATATTCCCTTCATTATCAACAAAAATTACTTGGGCATTTTCTTGAGGCTTTTTTAAATTGGTCAAATCAATTACATTGGAATCGGGATATGCCTGTGTAAAGGAAATCGTTTCTTTAAAACGAACACTATTATCTGTTTTAGTGATAATATCCGCAGAAAAATAGTCGTTCTCAGAAATAATAGGTATGTCGGTTTCTTCAATTACCTTATTTGTTCCACAAGAGGTAAATAAAAATATAATAAATATACATAGCAAAATACTATGCAGCCGCATAAAACACACTCCTCCTTTTAGTTTACAGGGTGGATATAAAATATCCACCCTGCCCCCCAATTTACCAAATTATACCGCGGGGCTGTATGAAATTACGGAATAGAGTTGCAGGAATAGAATAATACGCCGATATACTACCGGACCAACTTACCGCAGACGACTTTGCAGGGTCAACGATCCAAATTGTGTTTCCGTTATCCTTATATCCATCACTAACGATCCAATGCCCAATATAAGAAGCAGGATATCCCGGCAATCTATAACCGGTAACGTTTTGAGATACTCCACACGCAGCAACTCCATATCCTTTGCCAAAAGCACTTGTTGTTGACATTACATATGATTTGCATTGTTCAACAGTTAATGGATTTGCACCTGCAACGCCTAAAGGTGACGGGACATATGAAAAAACGGAATTTCCAACTTCACGTTGTGCATTCATAAGAGTTGTAGCCATAGGAAACTGTGAAAACTCATTCCCGTTAGAAATATACCAAGGTGTGCTTCCAAAACGCTCCGTTTTCAAATATGTATCACTTGCTAACTGTGTCTGTGTTTTTATAATTCCAATACAATCCAATATACTTTTTGCTGCAGCACATCCGCACCAATAATTTCTTTCTTGCGGTACTTGTTTCAAACCGGATATTCTCCACGAAGATGGAGTTCCTTCATATGTAGCAGTGCGTGTTTTTGATTGCAAAAGTTTTGATTGATATAAAACCGGATTTGATATACTTTCAAATTCTGACATATATTTATTTGCCGACCTTATATCGCCAGAAACAACAGCTTGATAATATTTTTCTGCTATTCGTTGTTTTTCTTGCACTTTAAGCTCATAAGAAGAATCGGGTTTATAAACTTCAGAAGCATATTGCTCGGACTGAATTTTTGTAGAAACATTATTCACGCTATTTTCAATTGCAAACGTTGAAAAAGAAATGCAAATTGTCATTACGACACAAACTATAGAAATACCTGTAATTTTAAACATCAATTTCATACCAGTGACTCCTTTCAAGACTAAAATGGATTAGAAACTTCAAACAGTTTCGACATATCATATGCATATTATTAGGTATAGATCGATATTAAATTACTATTATTTCCACATTTTCATCACCCACTTATATGTATTGAGCGGATTAAAGAATTCTATTACATCATAATTCTTATTTTTCCCCTCTATATATACAACAATCGACATTCAATATTAGGTGACAACTTTTCTGAAATTTTTTTATAAACAAAAATAAATAAGCTTAAGGATATAATATAACAAAAACGCATAAGCTCTGTTTAAAAACAAAACTTATGCGTCAACTGCTGATTTTTATACTCCCGTAACTCAAATAAATCGGCGGTTTTCGCACAAGAATTTGAGAATTTACAAAAATAATTTTCATAGAAAACACGCCCTTTCTTTATTTGTCATAATTATAACATATTAAGTTTGATGGCGTCAATGAAATTATATTCCGAATTTTAAAAACTTGACATTTTTAAGGTTTGTGGTATAATATAAGTGAAATAAGGCAAACCGATAGACAGTTAGCCCTAAAAATAATCGTTAAAAAGATTTAGCCGCTAGTTTTCCAGACCGGGCGGCTACTTCTTTTTTATGACAATGACAGTATATAAAACAATAATTAAAATTACTATTATGTACTCCATCGGCACCGCCCCCTTTCGAGAGCAAGACTTAGCCGCCTACCGTTCAAGGTTCACCTTATTCCGACAGCATTATACCATTATATTCCTATATTTGCAAGCATAATAAACACTGTAAAATTTAATGAGAAAAGGAATAAAAATATTTTACAAAAATCGCCCTGTCAAACTTGACAAACGGAAAATTTGTATTATATAATGCTTTCGGTGTTTAAAAACACCTTCTCCTTTGAGGGACGCTCACGATTTTCCGGCGTCCCTCTTTTCTTTTAGCCTCTCGTCAGCCTACCATTTAGAGAGTATTCTGCCGTAAATCAGCTTTTTCTCGTAGTTATACTTGCGGATTAAAATTATTACCTTGTCGCCTATATGAAAATCCGAATCGCATTGTTCGGGCAGATAAGTGCAAAGGCAGTCCAAATCATCCTCCAATTATCGTTTTTAATAATAAGATTATTTATATCAACTTTGTCTTCTATTGTATCAATTAATTCCATATCTTTTTCATTTTTTTCAAATAAAGATACAGTTTTTAGTTTTTGTAATAATGAATAATGTTTTTTCATTTTATTATTTGCAATTCCTATAAGATAACTTTTAATATTAATATCTGATAACATTTTTTTATTTAGGATCTTCCATAGTTCTAAATATGTTTCTTGCATAATATCATTAGCATCATTAACATTATGACATTTAATAATCACATATTTAAGTAACTCTAAATTAGTTTCATCATATATTTTATTAAATTTATATAGGTTTGATTGACTAGCCATATTTATCACCTACAATATAATAATCCCTATTTTTTCTAAAAAAGTTTCAAAAAATTTAAAAAAATCCAATAAATTTAAAAAATGTTCAAACGAGAAATGTAAATGTCATTAAAATAGTTCTCCATATGTTTTTTTCATTAATATTTATGATATAAACTACTACTTATTAATCACTTCCACATATAATTATACTATACTTTCAACAAATTCAGTTACCAACCAGTAACATCCAAGATCCATCCAACATTTTCTAATGCATATCCAACTGTTGGAAATAAATTATAGTTCCATAATACCTTTAATCAAAAGGGATAAATAAAAACTATTGTAGAGTTCTTACATATTTTTAACTCAATTTTGCAAGTGCAAAATAAGAAATGATAGCACTATAAAGTCTTTATTTATAAGACATTAAGTATACTAGTGCTATCATACTCTTTATCCTGCTTAATAATTATTATCTATTTTTTTTGCCAAATTTAGGTATTTTCATGGTATACTTATATCAGTTAGTAGTTTATTACTACCTATAGTTTAGATAATTAAGGGTTGTCCGACTTCAACCTTTATGGCTCCATTCGGGGTGTTGTTATAGTAATGAGAAATTACTTTTAACAACACTCTGTTTTTTTATTTTGTTTCGCTTATGCTGCTGCATTTGCAGCTTTTTCTGTTCGTTATTATAATTTGTCGGCAGCTTCGCAAAAAAGTAATGAAGAACGCTCTTTTTGTTTGCCTATACCCTTATTTCAATTTCTGTACGGAGAGGTAAATTATCCCCTGAACCTATATAAATTTCAACCTTACCGTTTTCAAGCTCATACCTGTTATTGCAAGAAAAAATCCTTAGCTCGTCATAGCCCAATGTAAACGTTACGGTTTGCTCGCTGTGGGGGGCAATGTAGATCTTTTTAAAGCCCTTTAATTCTTTAACCCTGCGGCGAACAGAATTGCCCTTTCCGTGAATATAAAGCTGAACTGCCTCTTTGCCGCCGATATCCGATACGTTTCTGATTACCGCTTTTACTTCAAACAAACAAGCGCCCTTTTCGGTAACCTCCATTGAAACGTATTCAAAATCAGAATAAGAAAGTCCGTAACCGAAAGGATATAAAACTCTTTTATTATTATCGCCGTATGTATTAACTACCCAATCATCGGAAACCGACGACTGTGCGCTTGTGATGCGGTTGTAATATGCCGGCAGGCAGGTGGGTGCATACGGAATAGATACTGAAAGCTTACCGGACGGATTAACCTTACCCGTTAAAATGTCCGACAAAGCACGGCCTCCCTCTTCACCCGGATACCACGCTGTAAGCACAGCGTCGGCAATTTCGCTTACTCTTGTTATATCGTAAGGTCTGCCCGCAATAAGCAAAGCTATGATCGGCTTGCCGGTTCTCTTGAGAATCTCTATCAATTCAAGCTGATTACCGGGTAATGAAATATCCGAAATATCCATACCCTCTCCGCAGTCAAGGAATTTTTTTGCCTTAATTGCCGCTCCGTTATTAAAATCGTAGGTAAGATTTGAGTTGTTTTTCGCCGTACTTCCGCCTATTGTTACAATTATAACATCGGATCCTTCGCAAAGCCTTAAAGCATTATCAAAATCCTCTGTATCGCCTGTAAAGCTCCACCCCTTTGTAAATCCCGACAAATTGAGCGTTTCCTTAAAGACATCCTTAATAGCCCTTGCCTGATCGTCTACAAATGGCGTATAGTCGCCTAACTGATAGTAAATATCAGCCGCATGCTCGCCTATCAGGGCAACCCTTTTGTTATTGTCTATAGGTAATATGCCGTTATTTTTAAGTAATACGACAGATTCCGCCGCCATCTCATAAGCTAACTTTTTCTGTATTCCGCTTTCAAAAAATACCGAAAGCGAGTCGTCCTCTTTAATATAGGGATTATCAAAAAGTCCTAATTCGCATTTCTTTTCAAGTATTCTCGTTACCGACTCGTCAATAAGCTTTATATCCGCAAGCCCTTCTTCTGCCGCAGCCTCAAGCTTTAAATAGGCGCCTGCATCGGCAAGGCTTAAATCAATGCCTGCCTTTAAAACATTGGCAGCTCCCGTTACAGGGTCCTGCCCCATTTGTTCAATTACTCTCGGAACAGCCCAACCGTCGGAAAGGGTTATTCCCTTAAATCCCATTTGTTTTCTTAAAACATCTCTTAGAAGGTAGGAATTTATATGGCACGGCACGCCGTCAACCGTGTTGTATGCCGCCATAATTATATCTGCGCCGGCTTTTACAGCCTTTTCGGTCGGAGGTAAATGAATATCGTGAAGCTCCCTTATTCCGACATTAACCTCCTCTGTATTCATACCGCCGAAGCAATCCCCTGCCGCGCAGTAATGCTTACAGCAAATAAGCGCATTGTTTTTCTTGAAGCCCTCAACGCCGGCTTTGGCAAATTCGGAAATCAAATAAGGGTCTTCGGAAAAAAGTTCCTCCGTTCTGCCCCAGCGAGGGTCGCGGGCAACATCAAGCATAGTAACAAATCCGATATGATTTGCCGAAAGCTCGATTTCTTTACCGACAGTATCCATCATTTCGGAATAAAGTCCGGGATTAAAGGAGGAACCGATACATAAATTTGTGGGGAAAACCGTACTGCCCAAAGCGTGAACGCCGTGGTTTGCTTCCACCTCAACAAGAACGGGAATTTTCACTCTTGCATTGTCGAGTATGTACTTTTGCATCATATTGGCAAACTTAACTCTGTGGCGGGGCTCGATACCCGTCCCCCAATTATGCTGTGTAAAGCCGTCGGCACGTAAAAAATTGCTGATAGCGCCCATAGCGCCGTAATCTCTTATAAAATTTTTAAATTCGTCTTTTAAAGCAAATTCTTCACCGTTTCTTTCAAAGCAGCGATAGCCCGCCACCGTTTGAGACATTTGGGCAAGCTTTTCTCTCAGCGTCATTTCCTTTAAAAGGTTTTGAATTTGTTGAGTGTAATTATTCATAATTTTTTTATTTAAACTGTACTTTGTTCCTTAATATAATCGTCAAGATATTTCAAATTTATATAAGGCTTTACCGTATCTATAAAATCCTTTTTCCGCTTTACGTCGAGAAGCCTATATAAATTTGACATTTTGTGCTTTACGGAGCTTAGAGACATAAAAAGACTGTCGGCTATTTCCAAGGCGGTTTTACCGCGAATAAGCATACCGATTATTTTCAGGTCGTTCAAATCAATTGAGCTTAGCATACTTTCGATCATTATCGGTATTTCGGGAGTCTCTATTTCTTCAACACTGCTGTCAAAATTGAGCTTTCGGTTTGTAGGCTTAAAGCAATCGGTGCTCTGCTCAAAGGGTATGTTGGCGGTAGTGTCTCTTGAAGTGAAATAATTTTTGAGCATTATGTTAATGCTTCCGAAATCGTTTCTGTTTTTAACGCAAAGCTCATATAATCTGTAAAGCATTATTGCCCCGGAGGTCTGTTTATAGCTTGAGGACGTAAGCGACGGATAATAAAGCCTTGACAACAAGCTGTTCATTGAACCGATAAAAAAGGTTTTTTCAATGTATTCGGGGTCGCTGTGCTTAAGTCTTTCTATCAAATCAACAGCTACAAGGTCGTTCACCAAAATAACAACGTCATATTTATCCCGATTTTCAAAAAAGCTTTCATAGCAGCTGTCAAGACCGTTTACAACCGTATAAATATCGTCAATGTCAAGCGCCGTCCACCTTTGATATATTCCCTCTGCCAATTTCATATCGGCGTTCGAACGGGGATTTAAGCCGTACAGCGCCAAATTTCTTCTGTTATTTGTTACGCAGTAATTAAGAATTATATTTGATTTATCGGCTATATCGTTGCTTATCAAATTGGCGTGCCTGGTATTAAACGGAACGTTTAAAAAATCATCCTTTAATATTACCGGAATATTCTTCTCATAGCATTTTTCAATTACCCATTCGCTGTATTCGTCCAAATCAATTTTGGTTTTTACAAAAAACGCAACTGCCTCTTCATCGTGAGCGGCTGACGAAATAAATTCATCAAAAGAAAAGGTATCAATAACCTTCAGCTTTTTTCGATAAATATCTGCCATTCTTTTTACAATAACATCGTTATGATAGAAAAAGCTTCGCTCATTGGAAAGTTTTTTAGCCGAATTCAAAAAATGCAAAACGTAAAATGCCAAAATATCATCTCCGGAAGCTTATTTACAGGTATTATACCATAAAAACAGAGCGTAGGCTCTGTAAACAGCAGCGCCGTTCGGAATTCCGAGGAATTCCTTTTCAGCCGTTCAATGTTTTTATGCGAAAATCTCTGATTTTCAAACGCAGTATGCGTGTCGGCGGCTGTCCGCCGCCGGCTCAAAGTTATTATACCACGAAGCGAAAATTCTTGCAAGAAATCTTTGCAAAGCCGTCGCCTTATGTAGCTATCATACCGCAAGCTTCCCGTTTTAAACGAAAAATATTAAATTTTAATACGTAGATCGGATATATACTGCCGACTTAATTTATTTTGCCTGATTTTTTAAACGGTATTACACGGTTATACCCAAAAGTAATTTTTTGAGGAATAAAAGGTCGTCTTTCGTTGCAGGTTTAGAATCGCCGTCTAAATCATATTTCATATCTGTATCCTGATTTATTGCCGCCTCTTTAAGCATTACAAGATCTCTGATATCGGCAGCCTCATCTTCGTTTAAGTCGCCTTTTATCGGGTTAATCCATTTAGCGTAAAGTACCACGCCTGCGGTTGCGGTTGTAACCCTTTCTCCTCTGAAATCGGGATAAGAATACCAACCGGCGAATGCTTTACCGTCCTTAACAGGGGTTTTTAAGGCACCGCCCTCGGTTTCAAACTCGGCTTTATATTCGCCGCCGTCACAGTATACAACGGTTACCTGATTTTCCGCAGTCGCGTCAATTTCCTGCAATAAAATCGAGTTGATTTCAAATTTCACAACGCCGGAAAAGCCTATTCTTAGCGGATTGCCGTTTCCTGTTATTTCGGCATTGAGGTAATAACTTTTTCCTGCGTCGGTACTTGCGTGATTTTTGACGGCAGCTGCATAAAATGCACCTTTAGAGGTTGATGACCCGTTACCGTCATAACCGATAGCAATCTGCGGCAGATGGGCTGTAGAACTGCCATTCCCATTATTATCAGCAAACTTGTAATTCAATGTTACCGCATACCTCTTGCCGCTTTCAAGCCATACCCATTTGTCGTCTGCATTCTTTAAGCCTATCTCTTTACATTCTGTCGATTTACTGCCAACATCTTTTATGAGTACCTTATCAGCTGCATGCCACTGTTTTGCAGAAAGCTTTAATATTCCGCCCTCGGTATCGTATGTCATTTCGGTATTGTCACTGGTAATCAATAACTTCGATTTTGACAAATCGATAACCCTATCGGTTGCGGCCGACGCGGTAAACGGTATTGCCGTTATTACCGCCATAAGTAAAATGCCTGATAATAAAATTGATAATGCTTTTTTCATACTCTTTTCTCCTTTGTTACAATATATTTGCCGATATTGTTAGGCTGCCCGTCATTGCAAGCGCCGCAAGGCGTGCAGCAATCCGTTCCTCCTTTCTCGTCATTGCGAAGGCGCGGGTGTCCGGTGGACACCTCTGCAAGGCAGAAGCACCGACCGAGCCGGCAGGCGAGATGTGTAAACGGCTGCGGCAATCCGTTCTTTCTCTTTAGAGTATTACGGATTCTTTCGCGCTCCGCGCTCAGAATGACAGACATTCAGTTATTGCAAGCGCCGCAAGGCGTGCAAATATACTTTCGCTTAAATAAAATTCTGCCGTTTATAATAGCTCTTTCGAGCATATTACCTTAATTTATCCCGTTATACCCACTCTGTCTATCGAACGGACAAATTTCCGTTGGAAAATCATATAGAGTATAAGGGGAATTATTACATACATTAAGCACGCCGCACTGACTAAGGACGCATATTCCGGCCAGCCCTCGTATATACCGACCTGCTTTAAATAGACCTTAAGGAAGCTTAAAACCATTGCAAGCGGCGCCGAATCGGATAAAAAGGTAAGTGAAGCGAGATAATATTCATTCCAATGCCAAACAAAAGAAAGCACCGAAACCGTAACCAAAACCACGCTTGACGACGGCAAAGCAATTGAAAAATATGTCCTCACGGGACCTGCGCCGTCGATATAAGCCGCGTCCTCCAATTCCTTAGGCAGATTAACGAAAAACTGCTGATAAATAAATATCATCATACCGCTTCTGATACCTACGCCTAAAAGAGACGGCAGCCAATATACAAACGGTGTGTTGAATAAATGAAGATTTCGGTAGTTTACCGACATAGAAAGACTGTACATCTGAATAGGAACAAGCAAGGAAAGTATAAGGAAAAACGTGCATATCGGCTTACCCTTAAATTTAAACCTCGCAAAGCCGTATGCAACGAAGGCGCATACAAAGGTTTCTATTGCCGCGCTTGAAATTTGAACAAGGAAGGTTTGCTTCAGCGCCGTTCCGAAATCCAACAGCTCGAAAATTTCCTTAAAGCTTTTAAGGCTGTAGGTTACGGGGATCCAAATATGCTCTACATCAAGCATTGCGTCTATATCCTTTATCGCCGTAACAAGCATATAAAAGAACGGGTATAAAACAATATAGCCTACAATTGTAAGGATCAAAAGCCTTGCCAAATAAATTATTGCGGCCGAAGCCTTTCGGCGGAGAAGAATACTGCTGTAACCTGATTTTGAAGTCATTTAACTCCACCTCCTTAAAAGCTTCTTATTGTAGATAAATAAGATCAGCGCCACAATTATACCTACAACAAGGAAGTAAAGCCAAAGTGCCGCCGATCCTCTGCCGAATGCCAGTGAATTGAAGAACTTATAGCCCTGTTCTATTACCTTATTGCTGCTTTTTGTTATGTTTTCAACGATTGTGAAAACTATTACAAGAAACATTGTTCTGCCGAGACTCGGAAGGGTTATAAACCAAAATTCCTCCCATTTGGTCGCTCCCTCAACCTCGGATACCTCATAAAGCAGGTCGGGAATCGACTGGAGACCCGCAATAAACAGAATTATCTGAATTCCGCTTTGCCAAACCAGCATAAACAGGTTATCAAGCCCTACCGAAAGATATGTTTCAACCGCCGCCGGAAGGTTCAGCGCCGAGAAAATTGCCGAAAAATCAACCATTCCGAAAGAAACCGTTTCATTGACCGCAACCTCTGTGGCATTTCCGGACGCCGCGCTTAAATAAAGGTCCAAAACCGAACCGCCTGCAATTATTACAGGCAAGAAGAACAGTGAACGGAAGAATAATCTTCCCCTGAACTTATTGTTCAGCAGCACCGCTAAAATAAGACTTACAAGCAGTATAAACGGAACCGAAATAAACATATCCGTAAATGCCGCAATAAGATTGTTTACATACTTTGTATCTTTAAACAGCAAATACTTGATGTTCTCAAGCCCCACAAATCTTGTTACGGCGCCGTCGCCTATTGTTATATCGGCAAAGGAAAAATATGCGGACTGTACAATCGGCGCGATAAAGAAAATCAGCATACCGACTATCCAAGGGGCAAGAAAGATGTATCCGTAACGGGATTTTAAGGTTTCAAGGCCCTTGACCTTGCGCTTTTTCATTATCCTTCCCTCCCGTATATATAGCCCCCTGCCGCAACCTCGCCGTACTGTGTAGCAACAGGAGCCTCGCCGTAATTTACAACCGTGTATCCGCCGCCTGCAAACCTTGTAATGCGGACGTCCTTATTTATTATTTCATAACCGACGATCTCGGCATTTCCCGTCAGTTTCAAATAATCCTTAGCTTTATTTACGGCGCTGTAAATATCTTTCTTAATACCGTCAAAGCTTGAGCCGAAGATAAACGTATTATCGTTTGTAACAAGCTCCTTTCGGAAATTGCCGTAAACCGTGTATGAAGGAGAAATTCCGCTTTCCGCACAGCGAAGTATCGCATTGTCTTTATCAGAACAGAGATTGATAGATACCGAGCTTAGCGACACATAGCCCTTGAAAACAAGCTCATAAAACGGAACGTCAAAGTCGAACGCGATATTATCCGAGGAATATATCGGAGCGTCGTTCACATAATCTGCATTTACCGCCGCATAGCTGTTTGCCGAGGTGGAAAGCAGCTTATATCCGCCCTTTTTAACGCCTGCAAAAAGCTTTGCAACATCATTTTCCATATTGTTTGCCAAATATGTTTCCTGATTTGCATAATCGGAATAAACCGTACTGCCAAGAGAATTTAATGAAATTCCCGAAACGCCATTTTTTGCTGAAACCTTTATTATTTTTTCAATAGCACGGCTTAAATTACTTCTTGAAAGCAAGTAAAATCTGTCGTCGTTTGAAGCCTTGCTTACGGAGTCAAAGCTTGTATATGTTATACTCATACCGCTTGAATATACCGCGGCGTCCTTCTTTGAAAAACCGCCGCCCGATTTATTAAAGGCTATAACGTCATAATCAAGGAAAGCGTTTATACCTTTTTTATCAAGCGCAGAATAAAGCTTTTCCATATTTCCAAGCTTGCCTGCCGTTTTAAAGCCGCCTGCAACCTTTTGCGCGTCCACTCCGCTTTGACCGAACCCCAAAAGGTTTAAATTTATGTTACTGCCGATTTTTTCCGATAGCTCATCGGCAATTTTTTCCGCTTCCGCCGCCGTTGTAAGAGGGAAAAGCTTTGTTGTGGGAATACCTAAGATAAAATCCGGCTGAAGGGTCGCGCCGATGATTTTAAAGCTTGCGTCAACCTCTTTATTTTCGGTTCTTTCAAGCCCGAAATTTTCCTTTAAATAGTCGCGGTATTTTTCCGCCATACCGTAAACGCTTGCTTTTTCGCCGCTTAAAACAAAATATTCCGCTTTAACGGGCGTGGTTAAAATACCCTTATCAAAAACCTTAAAATTACCGAGCGTTGTGGTGGTTATGAAATTTTCGGGTCTTTCAATATTTTTAAAGCCTCTTATACGGAATGATGGGTAAACGGTTGAATAACCGATATCGTTTGAGCCGATATTCCAATTTATACTTGCAGACGGCGCCCCCGATGAGATGACTCCAAGCACTGCACTGTCGCCCTTTTTAGCGGCAAAAATCGGCATTTTGATTTGCTCTGAGGTTGTAGACGTACCGAATTTTCTGTAAGCTAAATCACCGCCGTAAACCTCCTTGGAGCCCACGTTTCCGACCGCCTGCTCGCCTACGGGCTCCACAATTGCTCCTGAGCCGTCGGGAATGAAAAGAAAGCTGTTTTCGGAATTGTTTTTCAATCCGCAAAGGAAAGGTTCTAATGCTACTGAGGTTACTTTATACTCTTCCCCCTCTGCAATCTCCTTTGGATCAACGGTTACCGCGAAGGAGTCTTCGCCTATTGTATACTCAACCGGCACAGCTATATCAAACTCGGTAAATTCATAAATAACCTTTAATCCGTTATCGATCTTTTCGGTGTAAATTTCGCCCTCTTGAACGGCCCCGGTATAGGAATACAGCGTAATTTCATCAAAGGATTTCGGGTCTTGATAGTTCACCTGCAAAGCAGATTCAAGCTGCGGATGGTTTTTCTTTTTAACGCCGTTCTCGGTAACTCCGTTTTGCGCCTCGGCAGGTATTTGACCCCAAACCGCTCCGCTCTGCTTATCTACAAAGCTTACCCGCTTTAATGAGTCGTCCCAATTAAGCTCAAACCTGTCATTCTCACATACCTTGCCGTTTGCAAATTCCGAGTCATAGCTTTGATCGCCGAAATTCAAAAAGGTCACAAGCGATTTATCGTTTCCGCAGCCTGTTAAGCCTAAAAGGGTTATAAGAGCTAACAAAAGCGCAAATATTCTGAATGATCTGTTTTTCAATTGCTCTACTCCCCTTCTATCGGTATCTTATTTCGGTAAATACTGTCGCTATCCAACCGTAAACCTGCTGAGCCAACAGGCAAACCATAAATATTAGGAAAACGATTATAATCATCGCTATCACCGTAACAACGGTTGTGCCGACGAATTTGCCGAACTCATAATTATGTACCTTCATAACGCCAACGGCTAAAATAAAAAACGTATAGAGAATACAAACTGTTTTAAATATAGTAATAAATGCAAATTCATCGGGTGAAAGTATATGCGTCATTAACAGATAAACGATCTGCGCAAAAACTATCGGCAGCAGGCTGTAGCAGGTAACAATGTAAATTTCTTTGAATTTACCTATACCGCCCATTAAAACGCATACAAGCCAGTTTGCCGACACAAAGAGCAGAACCAGCGCAACCGTTTTTAACAAAACGTAAAACGAATTATAGCTCTCGGCGTCAAAACGGTTGAAGGCAAAGCCCGAAGCCTTATCGCTTATTGCGGAAATAATATAATAAACCGCTAAAACGGCGGTCGCCAAGGGCAAAGAGCCTAATCCCTTTTCCTTAACAAGCCTAAAGCTTTCAAACGGATGCGGAATGCATTCGAGCATATTTCTAAGCTTTGCATTTTTAATAAGCACAATTTTCTTTTTACGCTTTATATGAATAAGCACTGCAACCAACGCGGCAATAAAAATTACCAGTAAGAAAACAAAAGTAAAATTTTTTTCAAAAAATCTTGTTCTTTCTTTACTGAAGGCGTCGGCATAGGTTTCCTTATCCGCGCCTAACTTCGCATATTCAAGCGCCTTATCATAGTCGCCTGAGGAATAGTAGGCCTTTGCAAGTCCTCTGTATGCCAGCTGATTATTCTTATCAAGCTTTATTATCTCTTTCCATTCTTCGGCGGTTTCACTGTAATTATCGTTTAAGGTTGCTGTTTGAGCCTTTCGCACAGCCTTACCGTAATCGGTTATTGAAAATACCGTAATATTTTTGTTTACGGAATCGGAAACCACAATATCGGTTCCGTTTATTGCAAGCGTATCCGCTTTTGAAAACGTTCCCTTTTGAGTTTGCGAATTGGTGCCTCCGCCGAATACGCACATAAGGTTGCATTCCTTATCGTACCAAAAGATACGGTTATAAACACCGCTGTCAAGCGCATAAAAAAATCCGTCGGAATCAACGTCTATTGAATTCAGATTTTCGTTCTTAATAAGCTTTGCGGAATTATCAGCAAAATTATAATCGCTCTTTTTAAGAACGTCCTTACCGCCCGGATTAAGCTTTTTTACCTGACCCTTAACGGCGCTTTCGTTTGTAGAGGTTACCGTATAAATGAAATCGCCCGGACCTATTGCAAAATCCGTAAACTGATAGGGCAGCGCTCTTACGGAAGCCGCTCTTTTTTCATTGGTTGAAAAAAGCTTTGTAACAAATTCGGTTAAAATTTCACCGACAGACGCCGGAACGGAATTCGCGCCGTAAAATCCCAAAAATTCCATTTTAGGCGAATAAACCAACGCCCCGTAATACGAGCCTTCGCTTACAATGTAAATATAATCTCTTGAATCAACCGCAACCCTTATAGGACTGTAATTGAAATTATCGGGAATAAGCTTAGATTCCGGCAGGGTTAAATAAGCCGTAACGTTACCGTTCGTATCAAGCGCTAAAATTCTTGCGTTTTTCGTGTCGGCTATATAGATCTGTTCATTCTTTACAAAAATACCGTTTGCGCCGTCAAATGAAAGCCTTTCGCCGTTATAGGTTACGGTATCGATTTTTTTATAAAGCGAATAATCGCCTTCAAGTACATAAACTGTTGAATTTGTGCTGTCAAGTATATATATTTTTCCGTTATCGGCTGTAATATCATTGATACTTCCGAAGGACGGAATATTTAATACGTTTGCATTGATAACCGTTTTGACCTTATACATCGGCTTACAGTATACCATTGTTTTTTCGCCGGCCCCTAAGTCTTGCCAATATGTATAGGTCTCAAAAGGCTTTTCCTCGGTTTTTGCAGAGGTGGTCCTTTGAGGTGCGGCTGATACGTTTAAGCTTAAAAGCACGGCAAACGCAAAGAGAAAGCTTGCAATCCTTATTAGGCTGATTTTTTTATTCATAGCTTTACCCCTTAATACCTGCACTGCCCATACTCTGCTTAACGCTGCTTTGGGATATGAGGTATACCAAAATCGGCGGTATCATCATAATAACCGTAGCCGCCATTGCCGCTCCCGAACGTGAAATTCCGCCGGTTGCTATTGTTGACATTACCGTGGGCAGGGTTTTCAGCGACTCGTTAAAAATTGTACCGGTCGGCACGGTTGACCAAATGCTTTGAAATGCAAACAAAACAAGCGTTAAAACACAGGGCTTTACATTCGGGAAAATAATACGCCAGAAAATTCTGAGATAACTTGCACCGTCTATTTTTGCCGCCTCTAAAAGTGCGTCGGGAATATAGCCGTCTATATACTGCTTCATCAAAAACACACCCATAGACGACGGAATAAACGGCAAAATATAAACCCAATAGGTATCTATTATATGTAGCTCGTTATATATGATGTAACGCGGAATGCTCAGGGTATAAGCATTAAAAAGCAGGGAGGTTTGAATTATAAGAAATATCGTTTTCTTGAATTTTAAATCGATCTTCGATAATACAAAGGCTGCCGCAGTTGCCGCAAGCACGTGTAAAACCGTTCCGACAAGACTTATAAAAAGGCTGTTTGTAAGATACCTTGAAAAGGGTACGTTAAGTCCGGAAATCAAATTCGGAAGCGCCAAATAATTATTAAGCGTCGGACGCTTTACAGTGAACATTGCAGGCGGAAAAACAAGTATTTCGTCAAGCGGCTTAAATGATGTAACGATACTGTAAATTAACGGTAAAACCGAAAATGCACCAAACAAAAACAGAAAGGCAAAAAACAGAAAATTGCCGAATTTTGAACGCGTATACTTTCGCACCTGAACCTTTTCGGTTCTTCTCATATCGGTCAGCATTTTCTTGATTTTTTTCATTACTGACCCACCTTTTTAAGTAATTTAACGGTAATACCCCTTGTAGCAAACATAACTATAAACAGCACTACCGAAAGCGCAGAGGCATAACCCATTTCATACCTGACGGAGCCTATATCCGTAAGGTATGAAACCACTGTATCCGCAGCATATCCTACCGTAGGATAGCCTGCAAGAGTTGTTACGATATTGCTGATTGAGAAAGCGCTTGCAATCTGCATAACCGCACTGAAAAAAAGCATATTTCTCATACCGGGCAGCGTTATATACCAAAGCTCCTGCCAACGGTTTCTGATGCCGTCAACTGCACCCGCTTCAAAAAGTTCGGGATTGATATTTTGAAGTCCCGAAATGTTTGAAAGGAAGGATATACCCATACTCATCCATAATTGAATCATAACAACTATCGGAACAATCAGCGTTGAATCCGAAAACCATTGCTTAGGCTGCGTTATCAATCGCAAAGAAAGCAAAATGCTGTTCATATAGCCGTAGCTGTCGCTTGAAAAGATTACCGTCCAAACATAAAGCGCGTTACCTACAAGCGACGGCACATAAAACATAAAGGAAAGAAGCGTCCTGAGTCCCTGATTAAACTCATTTATCATCCAGGCAAGAACAAAGGAAAGCAAAAAGCCCGTAGGTCCCGTTAGAATTGCCAAAATAAATGTGTTTTTAAGAATGGTCCAAAAAATATCGTCCTGTATAAACATTCTTAAATAGTTTTCAGCACCGATGAAGGACAGAGCCGACACCATATCATAATTGAAAAAGCTTAATACAACAGAGGACAATATAGGTAAAACCGTCATAAGTACAAAAAGAATCAAAAACGGTCCGATAAGCAAATATATCTGCCACCGCTCCTTAAGAACAGTAAAAAATTTATTATTGTTTTTCATATTCTACTGCTCCTTATTTGCGTATTCTTTAATCTTACGTGCGATTTCATTGTTACTTTCTTCCGACCAATGAACAATCGACTCTTTTGCGGATTTATTACCGTTTTTAGTCGCCCAAAAGGCTTGGTCGATCGAACGGGAAACATAATAGCTTCCGGGCACTTCGGGAATTTCGCGAAGCTTGCTCCATTGAGAGGTAATTACGTCTATCTCATTATCCTCCCAAACAAGTCTCGGAAGCGCGTTTTTATTTGCGGTGCCCACTCTGCCGGTTTCCCCTAAAATTGCTTCAACATCAGAGGAATATCGATACTGAGTTTCGCTTGACGTCCACCACTTGAGGAAATTCCAAGCCGCGTCCTTATTTTTGCTTGATTTCATTATCGAGGCGCCCGTGCCCGCTCCCGAACAGATATTATTGATACTGCCGTCCTCTTCTGCTATACCGGGTATTTCGGCAATGCTCCATTTACCCGCAATTTCAGGTGCGCCGGCGCTGAATGTCAGGCATTGCGTATAGCTTGCAATTCCCATGGGTATTGTTCCTACACGGAATTTTTGAAAGAAGTTTGCGTCCTGATCAAGACTGTAATCCGTATAGAACTCGGTCCAGAATTTGAACGCTTCAACCGAAATCGGACTTGCCAAATTCGTGGCGTTAAACTCCTTGTTGTAGAGACTTTCTCCGCGCTGAATAAGCATAGTGGGGAAAATTGTAAGTCCGCCGGTTCCTATATTTACGGTACCTGCCGCACCAAGCTTTGTATACGGCAAATATGCGTTCATTTTGTTACGCTGTAAAATTCCGGTTACAGATAAGAAATCCTCCCAGGTTTTCGGCGGGTTAAGACTCAGTTTATCGAAAATATCCGTTCTGTAAAACATTACAAAAAAGTTTTGCGTATCCGGAAGGGCATAGGCGCCGTCCTTATAAAGATAAGGCGTATCTGAGCCTTTTTGGAAATTTTCCTCCAAAACCTTTTCATAATCGTCAAAATTCTTTAAATTATAAAGCACGCCGCGCATAGCAAGGTTTACAGGCTCTGTTCTTGCCATATGCAGGTACAGATCGGGTGAATTACCGGAAATAACGCCCTGAACAAGAGTTGCGTTTACCTGTTCGACCGTAACGTTGATCCCGTACTTCGGAGTGAAGCTATCCTGAATAAGTGAATTTAAAACCTTAACCTGATCTCTTCCCCAGTTGACCCAAATTTTAATGTTATCTAAGCTTTTATCCTTACTGCTCGTTACCGTTGACGAATTTTTACTGTAGGATTCGCTGTATCTTATAATAAAAAATTTAAGTCTTTCTAAAAAGCTCGCCTTCGGCGTATCAAACTCTTTTTGGGGAGAAGCTAAAATAATCTGATCTAACGCCAAGGACATATTCTTAATATCATACAGCCACGTGCTTAGAGTCTGCTGTGCGGTGTAATAATTTTTAACCTGCAAATGTGCGTCATAAACATTGTCAAGCATATTCTGTATAACCCTTGACATATTTTTAACCGCGCCGTTAAGCTCGCCGTTAACCTTTAAATTCCCGTTTAGATCCTTTGATAAAGCATTCAGCTTTTTAAGGCTGTCGGTCAAGGTTTCCTCGAATTCGGGGATCTGCTTATGAAGCTCATAGTCACGGTTAGTATCCGGATCCTCGCCTGTAATCATTACAATATCGAGGTAAAGATCGCCCAAGGCAGATACAACCTCTTTCAGTCTTTTAAAGACCTCGGCGGTATCGGAAAGGGTAACGGAAAGCGAAAGCTTATGGCTGCCCGCGGTCAAATAAATTAAATAATCGCTGCCTTCTTCGTCTTTAAATTCTTTAAACTGCCATTTTGAAGAATAGGCAAAGGGTATGTTCCCCGCCTCATAAAACGGAGTTTTACCGTCGATTTTAAGGTTTCTGTAAACCAAGCCGTCTGTAACATAGCTTTGCTTAAAGGCAAAGCCTACTTTATAAAGTCCGTCCTTCTCTACTGCCAAATTCCAAACGATTTCGGTGCCCTGCTCCTTCCAATTTGTTCCGCCTATATAATTTATAAGCGAATTGGTAGGACTTGACGGCGAAATACCCGCTGTAGAATTGTCGCTCTTAGAGGTTAGTGAATATTCGTTCTTATAAAGCGCATTCTCGGCTTCAATTACAATTTGCTTACCGTCATAATTTTTATAATTTTTGTATTCCTGCGATACTTCGCTGTATTTCTTAATTTCCTCTACGGGTGAAAGTATGATCCTTTGAATTTTAAAGGCCTTGCCGAGCGATACGATTTTAATTGTGTGCCTACCGGCGCTCAGCATAAATTCATAGGGTGAATTTTCTATGCCGTCAGGGTCGGAAACCGTCTGCTCCGTAAATTCGGTAATGCATTTTTGAAGCGGATTTACCTGATCCCCGTTCGTGAGTGTCCTTATTCCTCCGTCATCCTCCCAATATGTGCGAAGCTTTAATTCCTCGCAGCTTTTAAAGGGGAGCGAATTATCAATAAAAAGCGAATATTTATAAATGTTTGTATTCTCGTCCGTAGGAGCAAAAACAAGCTTTATGTTATATTTAAAATCAGCTTTTGTATCAAAGCTCCATTCCGCGCCGTTTTGCTTATCTGCGGTCAGATAATCTCCGTCAGCCAAAACCAGCTCGTCGGTTGAATTGGGATAATTCAAGCCGGTTTTATAGGCTGAATATTCGTCGTCGGATATAACGGATGAGCTTTCTGCCTTTACATTATTCGTTTTTTCAGCATTGAGCGGTATTAAAACCAAAGTCAAGGATAATATAAATGCCGTAATTTTTTTAAATTTGTTCATCCGTTATACCTCATAAAGTTTTAATCTATTTTGCGCTAAGTGAATATTTACGCGAATTTATCTGATAAAGTCTCAAATAGTCAACATACTGCTTTTCACAAAAATCGTTTATATCGATCCTGCCGTCGCCGTTTCTGTCAAACAGCCTTGCAGCAGCATATTGGTTAACTCCCTGATTGGTGATTATACTGCCGGGATTATTTCCGTTAGCGTAATCCCCCGAAGGCACAGTACAGCTAAATACAACATAGGTGGTTTCCTTGAAGGCCGCCCATGCATCCGAGGTAATATCCTGCGAAAGATAAAGCTCGCCGTCAAGATACATATTTATGAAATCGGGAGTCCACTCAACAGCTAAATGATGGAACGTATCATAGAAATGCTCTCCGTTTTGAGGATATTTTATATTTCTTACGCTTATCATACTGCCGTGATCTGTATGCGCTGAACCCCAGGTATGAAGGTTAGGCTTAATTTTATCCTCGCCGAAGGTTTCGCTGATATCAATTTCGTTAACGACTTTAGCTCCGTCTCTTGTTCTGGTCCAAAATGCGCTTATACTACCGTTTGCAGAGGATTGCATTATACGGGCTTCAAGTATACCGTACCTGAATTCCATTCTGCCGTCGGTGCAGATAACATTTTCGTTATAGCCTTCGCTTGTTTTATATACGGTTTGAACCAGCATATTATTTTCAACCGTTGAATTGCCAATGGTATTTTTTAAGTAGCCCTCCTGCATAAATCCGTTTCCGGCATTTATCCACGGTCCGCCGAAATCATCATTCGGATCATTATTATCCAAAGACTTTTTTGAGCTGAGATAATAAGCGTCGTTACTTGAATAATAAGGACCTACCCTTATTTTAAACTTACTGTTAAGCACCCAATTTTTGCGGTCAAGCGAGCTTCCGTTAAATTCATCGCCCCAGGTGTAAGCATAAGCGTCGGTAAGGGCGTAATCCTTCTTTTTGTAATTACCGGAAAGGGTAAAATCAGAAGCCAATGTGCCGCTTTCCTTAAGCTTTGCTATAAGCTGTGTAACCGCAAAGTTCGCGGCATAGTCGCTGCCTGCTTCCAAGAAAAGCTTACCCGATTTAATAAAGATACTGTAATCGTCATTACCGAGTGTTTTTCGGCTTAGCCCCTTAACTAAATCTAAAGATTTGCTCTTAAAGGTTTCTGCAGAAATTCCGGAGCGCGTAGTCATACCCACTAAAATCTCGTTTGCAGTTTCTGCGGTATCCTTTTCGATTTTCAGCTTATAGCCAGTTTTCTCAATAACATACTGAGCTAAGCTTTCTGCCGCCTTTACTGCCATAACAGAGGGATATTTTTCCGTTCTTATTGTAAAGGAAGCTATGCTCCTATCGCCGATTGTGATATTTTTAAGCTCCGGTCTGTAGCAGTAATTAAGATTTGAAGGTAATTTGGCTTTATCGGAATTACAGTATTTTTCCAAAAAGTAATTGACAGCAAGCTGTAATGAATAATCGGTATTAGCCGCAATTACAAGCTTGCCCGAATCCATACGGATTATGAAGTCGGAGCCGTTGTTGGCTCTGTAAGAGGTAAGCTCGTCATAAGCCTTAACCGATTCCGGCCTGTTTGTTCTGCCGATAAGCAGCTCGTTAGCAGCGGCTCCCATTTCATCGGTAACGGTAATAACATCTGCCTCTAAAACGCTTACCATTGCCGAACGCAGCTTTGTAACTATTTGCTGCTCCTTAATATCGGCGCTGTCTGAACGAACTATCTTAAAGTGCGAATCATAACCGTCCATAATAGGAATATCCGTAACCTGTTCTGTCGGCGAGGCAGTATCATTATCCTTTTTGCCGCCTGATTCTGCAGGATTTGTCGGCTTTATATCTTCGGGCTTATTAGCCTTGGCGTCGAGCTTAAAGCTCAAAAAGAATTTATCTCCTGCATTTACCTCAATACCGCTGATATCCGGATAGCTAAGCTCGGTTACGGCTGTACCGTCACCGGCGGTAGAGTTTACAAATTCTCCCGACCAAACAACTCTGGTATTAACAATAAATTCTACCGCCGCGCTTCTGCTGTCATTGTCTTCAGCCAAAAATCCGGTTTTAATTTCGCCTACGCTGTCAATAGCCGTAAGCTTACCCGCCGGAATTGCCAAATATCCGTCTTCCTTAATTTGATAGCAAAGAGCGTTTTGCTCGTTGCCGGAAACGGAAACTAACAGCCCCGCCTCAGAGGGCGTGCCGCCTTCATAAGCACCGAGCCTTGCGGCGGCTGTAGTGTAAGGCATTAGGGAAATTGTCCCGTCATCGGAAAAGCTGTATGAGCCTAATTTATCGGAGGAAATATGAGCGCCGTTATGCCATTTTTCTATACCGTAGATTCCGTGCTTTTTCCAATCCTCACCGGTCTTATAAACCATAGCCCAATCGGTTTCATCATAAAGCGTAGTAAGGGTTGCGGCCTTTCGGTCAGCCGTCATGGCATTTTTAACGTCGTTAAAGGCTATAACGCAGCTCCGACCGTCGAAAACCAAGCTCGGATTAGCTGCGACCACAAGCTGCGGCTTGATTTCTTCATTTCCTGTTTTCGGCACTTTAGCGGTATTTGCCCGATCTTTGCAGCCGGAAAGACAGGAAAATGTTAATACTGATATTAACAAAATAGCTGTTATTTTGTTTTTCATGGTTTAGTTACCTGCCTTCCTTTTTTCTTTTTAACAATAATTATCAGCAATACTGCCAGTCCGCTAAGCAGCAAAGCTCCGCCGGCAATTATCAAAGCTGTTAACCAGATCGGCATTGCTTCATCTGACAGGCTTCCGGCCTTCTGATTGTTATCAGCCGATTTCTTAACGTCGTCGGGATCCAAAATTAACGGTGCCTTACCGTTGCTGACCTTTTCACCTTCATCCTCTTTATCGGTTTCTTCTGTGATTACTTTTACCGTTTCCCGCTTCCAATTAGCGTAAAGCGTCATATCGCTTTCAACCGTATCCTTATCAAAATTCCACCTGTTTCCGGTGAATTTACTGTTTGTAAACCAACCTAAGAATTCATAGCCCTCCTTGTAGGGCTCGCCCGGATCGAAAACCTTTTCGTGAATTTGAACGGTTGCTTTTTCAACGGAAGAACCGCCGTTTGTCTCATAGGTTACAGTGCAATCTCTGAGCTTTTCAACCGAAACGGTATCAATAAAGAGGCTCTGTAAAGCGTTTGCATTCTTCCTGATTGCAAGCATTGGGAAATAATTAAAGGATTCCGGGACTTCAATGTCCGCGGTGAACATCATATAATTGCCGCTGTCGCCGTTTTCATCATAAACAAGCGCAGCGCTCGGATTTTCTTCAAGCAGGTATCTCTTTTTTGGGTTTTCAAGGCAAACCGTAAGGTCTCCCGGAGATTCATAGCTGTCCTCGCATCTTACCATAATTTTAACGCGGTATTTTGCGCCCTTATCGAGAAGCATAACGCCGTCGGGATTATTGATATCGTAAAGAACAAATTTTGCTTCGTTCCAATAGGTGTTAAATCCGTTAAGCTTTATACAGTTACTGCCGTTCAGCGAATTTTTAGAATCGCCCGTTATAAACAGCCATTCGTTTTGAGTTTCTCTTGACCAAGACGTCATATACTTAGACTGACGGTAGAAGTCCTTTAATATATCGGTTTCTTCGAAATCCAATTTGATCGGATTCTTAAAATCGGAAGGAGTTTCATAATTTAAGGTCTTATATTTAATGTATACCGTTATATCCCTGTCGGCGAATTTATCGTCAAAACGGGTTTTGAATTCCTTATCGGTATAGAAGCCGTCGAAGGTTACGCCCGGAGTATCGGAATTAAGCGCATTTGCAACAACAACCTCTTCGCCCGTAATTCCGTATCTTACGGCATAAACGCTGTTTCCTGTATTAAAGGTCACTTTATGTACGTTTGGATTTAATTTTATCTTCACGTTATCAAGATAAACCTTCTCGTAAACGTGCGTATCAACATTCTTACCGTCGGCACGGGCAGTAAGAGTAAAGTAAACTATACCCGTTCTTTCCGCAACAAAGGATTGCTTATATGTCTGATAATCGGAATCGGCTGCCTGAACGGATACCTTGTTTAATCCTTGACCTGTTGTGTAACCGAGCCCGCCGTAAATACTGCCCTCAAAAATAATCGGCTGTATATATGCAAGACCGTAGTTTCCGGCAGATACATAATCGTACTCAATAGTATAACGCTGACCCTTTACTACCGTAAACGGCGTACCGTCCTTATTCATAAGGGCTGCTGCGGTTCTGCCGGTGCTATCGCTTACATTGTTGAATTGCTCGTTTGTAAGCAGCAGTGCGCCGTCTTCTTCAACAGTACCGTTACCGTAAATTCCGGCAAACTTAACCCAAGCGGCATTCTTACCTATACGCTTGTAATCTTCGCCGTAAACAACGCCGTCCAAATCGCTTAAAGTGTTGCTATAAGGAGCAGCACCCTCATAAATCTCTTCATCAAAGGTTCCTGCGTCAAAATCCTTAGCCTCGGCAGGCATTGCCGTCCACTTTGCATAAACAACTAAATCTGTAGTATCGGCAGGGAATATATCAAAAGAATGAGCTTCATTTGTTAAGGCCTCGTCGTAATACCAGCCGTCGAACATAAATCCGCTTCTTGCAGGCTCGGCAAGATTGCCTAAACGCTCGCCTGAAAATGCACGCTGAGGCTTAACCGCAGAACCGCCGTTTGAATTGTAAACCAGAACCTCAGAATCTACATACTGTTTAACGCTTACATCATCAAGATAAACGAAGCTGCCGTCATAATCATAAGAAGAAACGGCGATGGATAACATATCGTTCGACGCTGCGCAGCCGGCAAGCTTCGGTATATATGCAGTTACTTTTGTCCATTCATTAGCCTTTAACGAAACCTTGCCCCTTGCTTCCTGATTGAAGAATTTAAAATAATTACCCTGCAAGGTATCTCCGACGCTGTTAACGCTGTAAACTAAATCGTTCATATCCTTAGGAGAGTAAAGATAAAAGCTGACTGAGTATGCATTGCCCTCCCTTACGGTAAGCGGAGCGCCGTTAAGAGAAATAACAGTATTGGCAGTAAGTCTTGAAAGTCCCGTATTGATGGGAAGCTTCAATGACTTATTGCTCGCAGAGCCTGCCGTATGATTTTTTTCATTGGTTACGTTTGTACCGTTTTTATCGCCTAAAACTCCGCTTTTAGAGCCTAATTCATAAGCTTCATAGGTCTGTGTTCCGAACTCTGTATCAACTAATATCTCCGGTATCTTCTTGATCTTAATGCTTAATACCGTGACCGTGCCCTGACCTGAGAACAAAAGCTTTGTATATACGTTACTGTCAACAGTATAGGTCGCCTTATAAGTGAAGGTCTTTCCCTCGTCGCTCTTTGTTCGTTTTTCAAAGCTCTTTACGTATGTACGGTTTGTACCTAACTGATAATCTACGCCGTAGCCTATTTGTATACCTACATTGTCGCCCGCGGCAACCTTGTCTACCCTATATACCGTTTCAAACGTATAGGTCTGACCCTGTTCAAGCTTGATCCAATTATTATTACTGTCTTTAAAATTATAACCGGGGAACCATGTGACCTCTGTCGGAACGGAATCGCTCAATTTTCTCGAATAGGCATAAATATCGAATACTGCTTTAGCGCCCTTAAGAGTTAATTTAGAATCGGCACTCGTTTCTGTTGTTATAATTTTCGAATTTTTAGTTAAATCAACGTCTGTGTCAAGCTTCGGATCGATTTCTTCCCATTTGGCGTACAAATCCTCAATTCCTTCTGCGGCCTTTGTTATAGGTCTGCCAAGGAACCTGCTGTATTTATACCAGCCAAGGAACCTAAAGCCTGTTCTTGAAGGTTCATCCAATTCTTGACCCTTTTTGTATTTAACAAGCTTTGGGGAATCGGTTATGCCGTCATGTATTTTAATAAATAAATCATCGCCGGTGCCCGCCCATTTAGCGTAAAGTACGGCGCCTGCGGCGGCTGCCGTAACCCTTTCTCCGCTGAAATCGGGAGAAGAATACCAACCGACAAATTCCATACCGTCCTTAACGGGGGTTTTTAAGGCTCCGCCCTCTTCTGCAAACTCGGCTTTATATTCGCCGCCGTCACAGTATACAACGGTAACCTGATTTTCTGCGGCGGCGTCAACCGTATGTAATAAAATTGAACTGATTTCAAAATTCACAACGCCGGAAAAGCCTATTCTGAGCGGCTTGCCGTTTCCCGTTATTTCACCAGTGAGGTAATAGCTGCTTCCTGCGTCGGTCTTTGTATGATTTTTTACGGCGGCTACATAAAACGCACCCTTAGAGGTTGGTGATCCGTTACCGTCATAACCGATGGCAATCTGCGGCAGATTGCGTGCGTCTTGGCTGTTCCCGTTATTATTAACAAAGGTGTAATTCAATGTTACCGCATACCTCTTGCCTCTTTCAAGCTGTGCTAAGGCGCCGTCCTCATATTTTAAGCCTATCTCTTTACACCAAGTTGATTTACTGCCGACCGCACGTATGGGTTTATTATCCCAATACCACTGTTGTGCAGAAAGCTTTAATATTCCGCCCTCGGTATCGTATGTCATAGCAGTGTTGTCACTGGTAATCAGTAACTGCGATTTTGACAGATCGATCACTCTGTCGGCTACGGTAGGGTTGTTATTTACAGCCGCAGCAAACGGGGTTAAAATAATCGCTGTTACAAGTAACACACTTGCTGATAATGCTGATAATAGTCTTTTCAAACCACTTTCCTCCTTTGTATAATAGAGAGTTTTGTTATAATTATCAGTTCTTCAAATAAACACAAAACAGTCGTCTTCCGAATATTCCGCAAAGGAAAGAAAACCGTAAGCGAAATTAAACCGAATAGGGCAAAGCTATTAAGAAACGTAGCTTCTAAGGCTTTGCCCCAAATCAGATTGAACAATAATTTATTTTAAACCGTCAAGCACCTTATTCGACTCTGTAACCGCGCCGTCAAATACGTTGTCAACCTTTGAAAGTGCAACCGCCATTTGCTCAGAGGAAGAGCTGTACAGCTCCTTAAAGCTGTCGGTGTGCGGCCATTCATGATTTACGAGTAAAAGCGGACCCTTTAAAATACTCATATTATAATTTTGATTTTTGTAATTCGCTAAAACTTCCTGCGTATAGAACTTCTGCATTTCTTTGTTTCCGAAGATATTTGTTGCATTGTTGCAGTTATCAACATCAAGGAAGTAACGCAGGAAGTAATATGCTCCCTCGACATTCTTTGCCTTCTGTGCAATACCGTATGCACGGCAAGAGGAGCCTGAATAGTTGCAGGGTACGCCGCCGTATGAAGTAGGCATTTTTACTGCGCCGTAATCGCTTGCTTTCATATCCTTTAAGTAACCGTTGCGTTTAAGCGCATAGTGGTCGGTTGTAAGCATTGCAATATTGCCTGCCGGCCACTGTGCTATATAGTAGTTGCCTACAAGACCCTCTGCTTTGCATTCTGCAAAGAATTTCATGGATTTAAGGATAGCGTCGTTGTTTTTTACTCTTTCAACACGACCCGCCGCAGAATTATAGGTCATAAATACAGGTCCCATAGTAAGCGCCATATATCTCGGATCTAAAACACCGCCGTAGAAGCCAAGCTTTTTAGCGTCAAGCATACATTGCTTAAAGGTCTCCCATGTCCAGTTATTCTGATTTATATAATCCACAGGTGATGTAAGCCCGTTATCGTTGAATATCTTTTTGTTGTAAACTACAATCGGAGTTGTAGGCGCATAAGGCGAATAATAGGAGTTTACGAAATAAGCCTTGCCGTTAAAAGAGGTCGCCTTGGTTACTCTGGGATCCCAGAAGCCGTCATTTATATCAAATATTGAGGTAAGAGGCTGTGCAACCTTAAATATTTGAGGAATTGAATCGCAGAGCACTATAATGTCAGGACCCTTATTCGAAGCAACCTTAATTGCAATGTCTGCAGCGTATGTACGTTCGCTGTAAAGCTCCCACTTAACGTTAATGCCGGTAAGCTTTGTGAATTCCTTTGCGACCTTAACATATTCCTTGCCGCCTTCATCTCCCCAATGAGCGAAGGTGACGCTTGTTCCCCTCAGCTTTTTAGGTATGTTATCAAATACCGAAAGTCTGTCCTTTGCGTCAATTTCTTTCACCGGATTTTTGCTGCCGCCGGAGCCGCCTGATGTTCCGTCGTCGGAAACCGTACCGTCAAGGGAAATGTCAATGTCGTCGAGATCTGCCATATCAAGCTCCCCGCCGTTGTCGGAGGCTGTATTGCCAGCTTCTTTGCCTTTGCCGCAGCCGACTGCGGATAAGCACAGGAATACCGCAAGCATAAGCGACAATAATCTGATAATTTTCTTATTCATAATCATACTCCTAACTTTTATAAGCGTATTGTAAACTTAAATGAAAGTTGAGAACCTCTCGTTCCTTTTGGTATAAT
>ERZ825137.156-NODE-156-length-94556-cov-6.266241_pt1 | contig 94556 bp, 73 predicted proteins | sample MGYA00519873_ERZ825137 | MGnify/ENA primary metagenome ERZ825137 (study PRJEB31778, sample SAMEA3449190) | human gut metagenome | biome: human gut; feature: human-associated habitat; material: faeces | place: United Kingdom | collected 2010/2012 ...
CCCTCCCCGCCTCGGGCGGGGAGGGGGAGGATATGGGATGGAGGGCGTTGGGCGCCGGGGCGCCGGGAAGCAGGGGTTGAAACCCCTGCCTACCTCCGTGTTACCCCTACGGGGTAAGTACCCGACGAAGGGCCGATACCTCCGGGATGCCCCTACGGGGCAGCGTGGAACGGGGCACTGGGTAGCGGATTTGGGGGTTCGGGAAATTTTTATTACCTTTGTGGACGATTTTTACTCCTTATTAATATATATAGTAAGCAAGCAATGGAACGCGAAGTACGTGTGCGTTTTGCTCCGTCGCCTACGGGGCCTCTTCATATCGGCGGTGTGCGCACCGCTCTCTATAACTATCTGTTCGCCCGTCAGCACGGGGGCAAGATGATTCTGCGCATCGAGGATACTGACTCTCAGCGGTTTGTGCCGGGTGCGGAGGACTATATCAACGAGGCTCTGGCGTGGCTGGGCATCGGCATAGACGAGGGGGTGCGCGAAGGGGGTCCTTACGGGCCTTACAAGCAGAGCGAGCGGCGGGATATCTACCGCGAGCACGTGAAGATGCTCTTAGAGCGGGGTAAGGCTTACATCGCTTTCGACACTCCGGCGGAACTTGAGGCCCGGAGGGCGGAGACGGCGAACTTCCAGTACGACGCGTCGACGCGCGGGGGGATGCGTAACTCGCTGACGCTCCCCGCGGAGGAGGTTGAACGGCTGATCGGGGAGGGCACGCAGTATGTGGTGCGCTTCAAGGTGGAGCCGGGCCGGACTGTGGAGGTTCACGACCTTCTGCGCGGGACGGTGGCGATCAAGAGCGACATCCTCGACGACAAGGTGCTCTACAAGAGCGCGGACGACCTGCCGACGTACCACCTGGCGAATATCGTGGACGACCATCTGATGAAGGTGAGCCACGTGATCCGCGGGGAGGAGTGGCTGCCGTCGGCGCCGCTGCATGTGCTTCTGTACGAGGCTTTCGGGTGGGCGGACACGGCTCCGGAGTTCGTGCATCTGCCTCTGCTGCTGAAGCCTGACGGAAAGGGGAAGTTGAGCAAGCGCGACGGCGACAGGCTGGGCTTCCCGGTGTTCCCCCTGGAATGGAAGGACCCGAAGTCGGGGGACATCTCGCGGGGCTACCGCGAGAGCGGCTATCTGCCTGAGGCCGTGGTGAACTTCCTTGCGCTGCTCGGCTGGAACCCTGGGGACGACACGGAGGTGATGGGGATGGATGAACTCATCCGCAAATTCTCCTTCGCGCACTGCTCGCGCTCGGGAGCGCGCTTCGCCTTCGACAAGGGGAAATGGTTCAACCACACGTATCTTCAGGCGAAGCCCGACGCGGAGCTTGCGGAGCTGTTCAAGCCGGTTCTGCGGCGCCACGGGGTTGACCCGGAGGCCTTCGGCGACGAGTACATCGCGCGGGCTGTGGCCCTGGTGAAGGGCAGAGTGAACTTCACGGAGGAGCTCTGGGACCAGGCGAACTACTTCTTCGCGGCTCCGACGGAGTACAGCGCGAAGGACGTGCGAAAGCGCTGGAGCGCGGAGACGCCCGAGCTGATGCGGACCTTAGCGGGGATGCTCGAGGGCGCGGAGGACTTCACCGGTGCGGCCTTGGAGCCGATGGTGATGGACTGGATACGGGAAAACGGCCTGCACATGGGCAATGTGATGAACGCTTTCCGGCTCTGCCTGGTGGGCGAATGCCGCGGGCCGCACATTTTCGAGATCACGGACCTTATAGGCCGCGCGGAGACGCTGAAACGCCTCCGCGCGGGAATCGAGCGAATCAAAGCTGAAGAGGCGTGAATCTGCTGTACAACACTGGGATACGCCTTTACCGGGCGGCGGCGCGGATAGCGGGGCTCAGGAACCCGAAGGCGCGCCGGATGATCCAGGGGCAGAGCGTGAGCCTCAAGCGCATCGGGCGTAAGCGCCGGACGCTGGCGCCCGAGGGCTTCGACCTGTGGATACACTCGGCGTCCTTAGGGGAGTTCGAGCAGGCGAGGCCGCTGATAGACAGGCTACTGCGCGAGCGCCCGGAGACGACGATCCTTGCGAGTTTCTTCTCGCCGTCGGGCTTCGAGGTGCGGCGGGACTACCACCCGCGGGTGGCGACCGTCTATCTTCCCTTCGACACGCCCGGGGGCACGGAGGACTTTTTAGAGGCGGCGCAGCCGCGGATGGCCGTGTTCGTGAAATATGAATTCTGGGGCAACTACCTCGAGGCGCTGAAGCGGCGGGGGGTGCCCACATACCTTATATCGTCGATATTCCGCCCGGGGCAGGTGTTTTTCCGGCCGTGGGGTGGAATGTTCCGTCGGATGCTCGACTGCTTCACGCACATCTACGTACAGGACGAGGGCTCGCGGGCCCTTCTGGCGGGGATAGGCGTGGAGAGGGTGAGCGTGGCGGGCGACACGCGCTTCGACCGCGTGACGGAGGTCAGGGCCCGCGGGCGCGCCGTGCCGGAGGTCGAGCACTTCCTGAGCCTGGCTCCGGCGGGGACGAAGGTGCTCGTGGCTGGGAGCTCGTGGCCTCAGGACGAGGCGCTGTACATCCCCTGGGTGCTGGGGAGGGAGGACGCGAGGGTGATAATAGCCCCTCACGAGTTCGACGACCTGCGCATCGCGGAGATCCGCCACGCCGTGGGCGACGAGGCTTCGATGAGCTTCACGACCTACCGTGAAATCTACTCGCGCGACCCCGGGGACCCGCGTCTGCGGGAGGTGAGGGTGCTTGTGATGAACTGCTTCGGACTGCTGAGCTCGCTGTACCGCTACGGGACGGTGGCCTACGTGGGCGGGGGCTTCGGCAAGAGCATCCACAACATCAACGAGGCGGCGGTGTACGGGATTCCGGTGGTTTTCGGGCCGAGGAGGCGGAAATTCAAGGAGGCCGCGGACCTGATAGAGTGCGGCGGGGGCTTCGAGGTGACTGACCGCGCGACGATGGAGTCGACGCTGGGGCGGCTCTTCGACGACCCTGAGGCGCTGCGGCGCGCCGGGGAGGCCGCGGGGCGCTACATCTCCAGGAGCCTCGGGGCGACGGACAGGATATTCGCGGAGCTGTTCGGCTCGGCGGGAGCCGCCCTGGATTTATAAGATTTATAAGACTTATAAGACTTATAAGATTTATACGATTTATACGATTAACAACCACTCTCAAACACTATAGCATATGATCAAAGCGGGGATTCAGGGGCGGACGGACACGCCCAACGCGCGGGACCTTGTGAGGCTCCTACTCATACACCCGGACATTCAGTTCGTCGGCTTCGCCAACGAGGAGCACGCGGGGCGGCCGCTATGGGAGGACGTTTTCGACGTCTACGGCTCGTCGGAGCTGCGCTACACGCGCTCGCTGGACCTCCAGAAGCTCGACATCCTCTTCTGTCTGGACGCGGACCGCGTGCCGGACGAGGCGCTGGCGCGGCTTGACGCCGACCCGGAGTTCCGCCTGGTGGTGTTTCCGCCGGCTCCCGGGCGCCCCTCGACGGTGGAGGGCGACGAGCGTTTCGTCTACGGTATTCCCGAGCTGAACCGCAAGGCGATGGTGCGCGGTGCGCGGGCCGTCAGGCTGGCTACGGCTCCGGCGATGGCTCTGGTGGACGCCACTTTCCCCTTCGCGCGGGGGCTGATGCTGCCCTCGGAGAGCGGGGCGCTGGAGGTGACGGTGGACGGTCCAGAATTCGACGCGGCGCGAGCCGGGCGCGAGGCCCGGGCGTGCCTGGAGGCAGTGCAGACCTCGTTCAGGCTTCCGGTGGAGTTCAGGGCGTCGGGACGTCCGGCGCACTCGCTGCGGGGGCTGACCGTGGACGTGGAATTCGACTGCGGGGTGGCCGAGGAGAGCCTGCGCGAGGCCTTCTCGGAGGCCTACGACGACCACAACTTCACCTTCCTTCTGCCGCGGGGTACGGCCCTGCCCGACGGGGCGGAGGACGCTCCGTTAGCGGGCTGCAACAAGTGCTTCATAGCCCTCGAGACGGACGGGCGGCGCGTGCGGCTGCGCGCGGCGCTGGACCCGCGGATGAAGGGGGCGGTGGGGAACGCCATCCACTGCATGAACCTGCTCTTCGGGCTCCACGAGCGCACGGGCCTGGAGCTGAAGCCGGGGGAGTGAGCGCGGAGCGCGATAACTCGTATAAGACGTAGAACTCGGATAAGACGTATAACTCGGATAAGACGTATAAGACGTATAAGACGTATAAGATTTATAAGAATTATAAGACTTATAAGACTTATAAGACTTATAAGTCTCAGACAGTCAAAGAATCGTAGAATCTAAAAAAACTCCTCAATATGTCGTTTCTGAAGATTTCCGGCGACCTTTCGGGGTGGAATATCTACCGGAAGAGCGCCTGTGTCTGCGATGCCACAGAGATGTTCATACGCCGGGCTTTCCCCTGCCAGACGCGCACCGTCGACCAGATGCGGCAGGCCGCCCGAAGCGGGAAGCAGAACATCGTCGAGGGCGTCACGGACTCCACGGTATCGATGGAAACGGGCATCAAACTCATCGGCGTGGCACGCGGCTCTCTCCGCGAGCTCCTTGAGGATTATCTCGACTTTCTCTATCAGAACGACCTGAAAGTATGGCTTCTGGACGATGAAATCACTCACCGCGCACGGAACTTCTGCCGCGAGTGCGATGACCGCGTGGAGTTCCGCCGGAAATGCGCGGAATGCACGGATGAGGTCGTGGCGAACCTGCTGATTACGGAACTGCGCCAGCTCGACGCCATGCTCGCCTCCCTCCTTGAATCCATGGAGGAGCACTTTCTCACGGAAGGCGGGCTCAAAGAGTCGATGTATAAGGCCCGCGTCGAATGGCGCAAAGCGAACCTCGGGTTCTGACCGACTTCCGCTCAATTTTCCACGAAAATTTGTTTTCAAAGAAAATTGTGCTTAACTTTGCAGAGCAAATCGGCCGCCCGGATGGTGGAATGGTAGACACGAGGGACTTAAAATCCCTTGACCATTGCGGTCGTGCGGGTTCGAGTCCCGCTCCGGGCACTCTTTACGGAATAATTCGCATAAAATTTATAAGACTTATAAGACGGATGAATCTTATAAGTCTTATAAATTTTATAGACCTCGTTTTATTCCCACTCGATCGTTGCCGGGGGTTTTGAGGAGATGTCGTAGCAGACGCGGTTTACGCCGCGGACTTTGCGGATAATCTCGTTGCTGACGTTGGCAAGGAACTCGTAGGGGAGGTGGGCCCAGTCGGCGGTCATGGCGTCGGTGGAGGTGACGGCGCGGAGGGCTACGGCGCGTTCGTATGTGCGCTCGTCGCCCATTACGCCTACGCTCTGGACGGGGAGGAGTATCACTCCGGCCTGCCAGACCTTGTCGTAGAGTCCGGCGTCGCGGAGGCCCTGGATGAAGATGTGGTCGGCATCCTGGAGGATGCGTACTTTCTCGGGGGTGATGTCGCCGAGGATGCGGACGGCGAGGCCCGGGCCCGGGAAGGGATGGCGGGTGATGAGGTGTTCGGGCATGCCGAGTGCGCGGCCCACGGCGCGGACCTCGTCCTTGAAGAGGAGGCGGAGGGGCTCGCATAGGCGGAGCTTCATGCGCTCGGGGAGGCCGCCGACGTTGTGGTGGCTCTTGATTACGGTTCCGGTGATGGAGAGGGACTCGATGCAGTCGGGGTATATTGTGCCCTGGGCGAGCCAGCGGACGTCCTCAATCTTGCGGGCTTCCTCGTCGAAGACCTTGATGAAGTCGGCGCCGATGATCTTTCGCTTTCGCTCGGGGTCGGTGACGCCCTCGAGGTCGCTGAAGAAGCGGGCGGAGGCGTCGACTCCCACGACGTTGAGGCCGAGGCACTCGTAGTCGCGGAGGACGGATGCGAACTCGTCCTTGCGGAGCATTCCGTGGTCGACGAATATGCAGGTGAGGCGGGGACCGATGGCGCGGTTGAGGAGCACGGCGGCTACGGAGGAGTCGACGCCTCCGCTGAGGCCGAGGACGACCTTGTCGTCGCCGAGCTGTCGGCGGAGTTCGGCCACGGTGGAGTCGATGAAGCTCTCGGCGGACCAGGTACAGTGCGCGCCGCAGATTCCGACGGTGAAGTTGCGGAGGAGCTGGAGGCCGCACTCGGAGTGGTATACCTCGGGGTGGAACTGTACGCCCCACATGCGGTGGCCGTCGCGACGGAAGGCGGCGAAGCGGACTTCGGGCGTGGAGGCGATGCAGCTGAAGCCTTCGGGGAGGGCGGTGATGGTGTCGCCGTGGCTCATCCATACCTGTGCCCCGGGCTCGATGCCGGCGAAGAGGGGGTCGGCGGCGTCGACGGCGGAGAGACGCGCGCGGCCGTACTCGCGGGAAGCCGCGGGCTCGACATTCCCGCCGAGGGTGTAGGCCATGAGCTGGGCGCCGTAGCAGATGCCGAGGAGGGGATAGGATGCGGCGAGGCGCTCAAGGTCGACGCGGAAAGCCTCCTTGTCGTAGACGCTGAGGGGGGAGCCCGAGAGGATAACGCCGATAATGCCCTCCTCCTGCCCGTAGGGGAATTTGTTGTAGGGTAGAATCTCGCAATAGATGTTCAGTTCGCGCACTCGCCGGGCAATGAGCTGGGTTGTCTGCGAACCGAAATCCAGGATAATGATTTTTTCCTGCATATAATATAAGGGGGGAAATTTTTGGGAAAGATTATTCAATTCCGCCACAAAGTTACTAAATTTTTCGCTATTTACGGCGAAGGCGTGGCCGTTTTGCAGAAAAATGTGTAATTTTGCACCGCAAAAAAAATTTCCCAAAGGTACATTCCGACGTTTCACACCCTACCCTCCGCCCCTTGATGCCCCGCATTGTAAGAATTCTCTTCCTCAGCCTTCTGATGGCCCTCGCCGGCAGCGGGCGGTGCGGCGCCATGTCGTTCGCGCTGGACTCGATAGCCGAGTGGGGCAAGTTTCCGCGCTTCTGCGTGGGTGTATACCGCTGGGGCGACAAGTTTTTCAACACCTACGACTCGACCTACGTGCGCGGCACGGGCTTCAAGTTCAACGGGAAGATTACGGCGGACTCGTGGATGGACATCTACAATTTCCACATCCCGGAGAGCCGGAACATCTACATGCACTCGGACGCCTCGACGTCGATGGGCCTCTATCTGACGTATCTTGCCGTGTCGGTGGGCTATGACGTGAATTTCAGCAAGTTCTTCGGAGGGCCGGACCGCTCGCGTCAGCGACTCCGCTTCGGGTTCAACTGCGCGCTCTTCGCGGCGGAGGCCTATTTGTCGAAGAACGACGTGGGGGCCAAGATGACGCGCTTCGGCGACTACCGTCCCGACCTCAACTTCGACGGCATCAACAACGAGAGCTGGGGCCTCGACGTCTACTACTTCTTCAACAACAAGCGCTACGCTGAGGCGGCGGCCTTCAATTACAGCAAGATACAGCTCAAGAGCCAGGGCTCGCTCTGCGCGGGGCTCTCCATCTACTCGCAGAAACTCGACTTCAACTTCGCGTCGCTTCCGGAATTCATGCGCGAGCAGCTGCCGGACACGTGGCCAGACTACCGCTACCGCGTCGACACGAACAACTATGCCATCCGCTTCGGCTACGGGTACAACTGGGTGTTCCATCCGGGGTGGCTTCTCGGCGTGAGCGAGACGCCCATCGTGGGCGCCCGCAAGGGATTCATCAACGGGGAGTACGACAAATGGTCCGTCTCGCTGTACAACCGCTTCAAGCTCGCGCTGGTGTGGAACCACGAGCGGTGGTTCGCGGGAATGACCACTCGCTTCGACGCCGCGGTGATTTCCGACAAACAGACCTTCTACGCCGGGGGCGTCCTCTCTTTCGAGGCAGCCGCGGGCTACCGCTTCAATTTGTGGTAGACTTTTTTGGCGGAGAAAAAAAAATTTCGTACCTTTGCGGCCGAAAAGCGTAACCGCTGGCAGGACGTGCAGCCTGCGAATGTTGCGAAATGTTAACATTTAAATCACAGTCAATACAATGGACCTGATTAAGATTGCCGAGGAAGCATTCGCAACCGGCAAGCAGCATCCCGATTTCGGCCCCGGCGACACCATCACCGTGGCTTACCGTATCAAAGAAGGCAACAAGGAGCGTATCCAGCTGTACCGCGGCGTAGTGATCCGCATCAGCGGCGAAGGCGCCAAGAAGCGCTTCACCGTTCGCAAGATGAGCGACAATATCGGCGTAGAGCGTATTTTCCCCATCGAATCGCCCTTCATCGACTCCATCACCGTCAACAAATACGGTAAAGTTCGCCGTGCGAAACTCTACTACCTCCGCGAACTCACCGGCAAAAAGGCCCGCATCAAGGAGCGCCGCGTGAAGAAGTAATTCTTCCCCCGTCATCCTCAAGGACCTACAGCCAAAAGGACAAGCCTCCCGCCCCTCTCCACCGAGGGCGGGAGGTTTTTCATTCCGGGGACTTTATTTCGGACTCTTCAGACCTGTCGGACCCATCGGGCCCGAGCGAAACAAAGATGCCTTTGAATTATTTTTCGGAAATTTTCCGAGATTTTCTTGCATATGTCGAAAATAAGCACTAATTTTGCATCGCAAAACCCCGGAGGGGGTGTTGCTGACGAAAAAAGCACCTGCTTCAATAGCTCAGTCGGTTAGAGCATCTGACTGTTAATCAGAGGGTCGTTGGTTCGAGTCCATCTTGAAGCGCAAAGCACCGAAGGCGACTGTGCCCCCGCAGGCACAGTCGCCGCTTTGTTTAACCCGAGGGCTGCCTTTGCTGACTTAGCTTTTATAGCTAATATAGCTGAGATAGCTTATTTAGCTGATTCAGTTGCTCAAAACATATCTTCCATGCACTCCTACTTCACCGACACCAACTGCGCCGTCACGGTCTGCGACGCCGAGGGCGTCATCCTGTGGATGAACGCCCGGGCCCTCGAGCTCTACGCCTCGCGCGGCAACCTCATAGGCCGGAACCTCTTCGACTGCCACTCCCCCGCCTCCGCGGCAAAAATCCGCGCAATGCTCGCCACCGGCGAAAGCAACGCCTACACAATCACCAAGCACGGACGCCGCAAGGTAATCTACCAGACGCCGTGGCGCCACGACGACGGGAGAATCGGCGGAATGGTCGAAATCTCCATGCCCGTGCCCGACGAAATGCCACACTATGACCGCGACGCACCCGCGCAATGAAGCGCGCACGGACTGAAAAATTGTAAAAAAACGGGTGTCGTATTGACACAACCGATATTTTTTCGTATCTTTGCGCGAATTTGAAGTAAATAAACCATTACGAACCCCGATTTTTATGAATCCCATCAAGAAAACCATCACCCTTGCGGACGGCCGGACCATCACCCTCGAGACCGGCAAGCTCGCCAAGCAGGCTGATGGAGCGGTAGAACTGCGTATGGGCAACACGATGCTGCTTGCCACCGTAGTTTCGGCAAAAGAAGCCGGCGAAGGCGTCGACTTCATGCCCCTGACAGTAGAGTACAAAGAGAAATTTTCTTCCAACGGCCGCTTCCCCGGCGGCTTCCTCAAGCGCGAAGGACGTGCCAGCGACTATGAAATCCTGACATCCCGCCTCGTCGACCGCGTGCTCCGTCCCCTCTTCCCGGACAACTACCACGCCGACACCTTCGTGAACATCATCATGTTCTCCGCCGACGGCGAAGACATGCCCGACGCCCTTGCCGGCCTCGCAGCGTCCGCTGCCATCGCCGTGAGCGACATTCCCTTCAACGGGCCCATTTCCGAGGTTCGTGTGGCCCGTATCGACGGCAAGTTCGTCATCAATCCCACATTCTCCCAGCTTGAGAAAGCCGACATGGAGCTCATGGTCGGCGCCACATACGACAACATCATGATGGTGGAAGGCGAAATGGACGAAGTATCCGAAGCCGACCTCCTCGCCGCCCTCAAGGCCGCCCACGAGGCTATCCGCGAGCAGGTGAAGGTGGTCAACGAGCTCGCCGAAGCCGCCGGCGCCACCGTCAAGCGCGAATACTGCCACGAAGTAAACGACGAAGAGCTCCGCAAGGACGTCCACGACAAGTGCTACGACAAGGCATACGCCATCGCCCGCACCGGAACAGCCGACAAGCACTGGCGCCAGGACTCCTTCGACGCCATCTGCCAGGAATACATCGACTCGCTCCCCGAAGACGTCCGCGATGAAAAGACGCCTCTCGTGAAGCGCTACTACCACGACGTAGAGAAGGAAGCCATGCGCCGCTGCGTGCTCGACGAAGGCATCCGCCTCGACGGCCGCAAGACCACCGACATCCGCCCCATCTGGTGCGAGACCGACTACGTCCCCGGCCCCCACGGATCCGCCGTCTTCACCCGCGGCGAGACCCAGGCTCTCGCCACCGTGACCCTCGGCACCAAGCTCGACGAGAAAATCCTCGACGACGTGCTCAACCAGGGACGCGAGCGCTTCCTCCTCCACTACAATTTCCCCCCCTTCTCCACCGGCGAAGCCAAGCCCCAGCGCGGCGTAGGCCGCCGCGAGGTAGGCCACGGCAACCTCGCCCACCGCGCCCTCAAGCGCATGTTCCCCGACAATTTCCCCTACGTAGTCCGCATCGTCAGCGACATCCTCGAGAGCAACGGCTCCTCGTCGATGGCCACAGTCTGCGCAGGCACCCTCTCGCTTCTTGACGCCGGCGTCAAGATGAAGAAGCCCGTCAGCGGCATCGCCATGGGCCTCATCACCGACACCAACTGCTCCAAGTACGCCATCCTCAGCGACATTCTCGGCGACGAGGACCACCTCGGCGACATGGACTTCAAGGTAACGGGCACCCGCGACGGCATCACGGCCACGCAGATGGACATCAAGTGCGACGGCCTCAGCTACGAAATCCTCGAGCGTGCCCTCAACCAGGCCCGCGAAGGCCGCCTCCACATCCTCGACAAAATCGAAGAGACGATTCCCGCACCGCGCGAGGACTACAAGCCTCACGTGCCCCGCATCGTCACCATGCTCATCCCCAAGGAGCTCATCGGCGCCGTCATCGGCCCGGGCGGAAAAGTCATCCAGGGCATCCAGGAAGAATCCGGAGCCACCGTCTCCATCGACGAAATCGACGAGGGCGGCTTCATCGAGGTTGCCGCGCCCCACAAGAGCGCCATCGACAAGGCTCTCGAGATGATCAACGCCATCGTCGAGCTCCCCGAGGAAGGCAAGGTATACCACGGCACCGTCCGCTCGATCATGGACTTCGGTGCATTCGTTGAGTTCATGCCCCACCGCGACGGCCTCCTCCACATCTCCGAAATCTCCTGGGAACGCCTCCCCGACATGGAAGCGTCCAAGCTCAAGGAAGGCGACGAAGTGGACGTCAAGCTCATCGAAATCGACAAGAAGAGCGGCAAGTTCCGCCTCTCCATGCGTGCCCTCCAGCCCAAGCCCGAGGGCTACGTCGAGCCCCAGCGCGGCCCCCGCGGCCCGCGCCGCGAAGGCGGCGAAAACCGCGGCGAGCGCCGTGGCCCGCGCCGTCCCGAAAAGAAATAAGCACAGATTGGTTATAATCCGTCATATTCTCCGAGGCGGTCATTCAGGAAGGTTCCTGAATGACCGCCTTTTCTCGGGAGACAGCACTGTGACGTCCCAGATGCCTCATTAACATTTTTTCAGCCCCCTTATCGGCCGAAAATTGCGGAAATATTTCTTTATATGATGTTTTTTTCGTTACTTTGCACCGCAAAACGTGAATTTACTAATTAAAAACGAAAAGTATTATGTCTGAAATTGCAGAGCGCGTAAAAGGTATCGTAGTCGACAAGCTCGGCGTAGACGCCAACAAAGTAACTGAAGAAGCTACCTTCATCAACGACCTCGGTGCTGACAGCCTCGACACCGTAGAACTGATCATGGACCTCGAAAAGGAATTCAACATCACCATTCCCGAGGACAAGGCAGAAGAAATCAAGACCGTTGGCGACGCCATCGCTTTCGTAGAGGCCAACCAGTAATCGGGCCCGTCTGTTTCCAGACCAATCTACCCCACTTCCCACAAAGCCGCCGCGGAGATGCCTCCCCCTCCTGGGGCAGGCTCGTCCGGCGGTTTTTGAGTATTACATCTCTCCCCCCCCTCCAGCCTATCACCGCAAACCATCATATACGCACACACTTATGGAATTAAAAAGAGTCGTGGTTACCGGCTTAGGCGCCATCACACCCCTTGGCAATGACGTGCAGACCACGTGGAATAACGCCAAAGAAGGTGTCAGCGGTGCCGGCCCCATCACCCACTTCGACGCATCGCAGTTCAAGACCCAGTTCGCCTGCGAAGTCAAAGGCTTCAACCCCGCCGACCATTTCGACCGCAAGAAGGAGCGTCAGCTCGACCTCTATGCCCAATATGCCCTCGTGGCCGCCCGTCAGGCCGTTGCCGACGCAGGCCTCGCCGACGAATCCATCGACCACAACCGCGTAGGCGTCATCGTAGCCGCAGGCATCGGCGGCCTCCACACTTTTGAGGAAGAGGCCGGCTACTATGCCCTCACCGGCGCGGAAAAGGGACCCAAATACAATCCCTTCTTCATCCCCAAGATGATCGCCGACATCGCCTCGGGCCACATATCCATGGAATTCGGCTTCCACGGCCCGAACTACGGCGTAGTCAGCGCCTGCGCCTCATCCAACAACGCCATCATCGACGCCTTCAACTACATCCGCCTCGGCAAAGCCGACGCATTCGTCACCGGCGGCGCTGAAGCGGCCATCTTCCCCGCAGGCGTGGGCGGCTTCAACTCCATGCACGCCCTCTCCACCCGCAACGACAGCCCCGAGACGGCTTCCCGCCCCTTCAGCAAGAGCCGCGACGGTTTCGTCATGGGCGAAGGATCCGCAGTGCTCATCCTCGAGGAGCTTGAGCACGCAAAGGCCCGCGGCGCGAAAATCTACGCCGAAATCGTGGGCGGCGGCATGAGCGCCGACGCATACCACATCACGGCGACACACCCCGAAGGCCTCGGCGCTATCCTCTCCATGAAGATGGCCCTCGAGGACGCAGGCCTCACTCCCGACGACATCGACTACATCAACGTACACGGAACTTCCACGCCCAAGGGCGACATCTCTGAAGTCAAGGCTATCGTCGACCTCTTCGGTCCCGCGGCTTACAAGCTCAACATCTCCTCCACCAAGTCCATGACCGGACACCTCCTCGGCGCAACCGGCGCCCTCGAGGCAATGTTCAGCATCAAGGCCGTGCAGGAAGACATCGTGCCTCCCACCATCAACCACGAGGAAGGCGACGAAGACGAGGAAATCGACTACAAGCTCAACTTCACCTTCGGCAAAGCCCAGAAGCGCACCGTACGCGCCGCCCTCTCGAACGCTTTCGGCTTCGGCGGCCACAACGCATCCGTGATTGTAAAGAAGTACGAGGAATAATCCCTCCTCCATCCGCACTACAAACTCATAAGACTCAATCCGCAGTCCCGCCGGGACCGCGGATTTTTTTTGTGCATGCCCGGAACGCCGTTCTTGCTTCGACGAAAAATTATTCTTATCTTTGTAAACTGAACCAACAAGCACTGTTTGAATATGGAACTGACAGTAATCCTGCTTTCAATCGCGGTCATCGTACTGCTGATTGTCTTCTTCTACTATTGCCCCTTCTTCCTGTGGATTTCCGCCCGCGTCAGCGGCGTCAGGATTTCCCTGATGCAGCTCGTGCTCATGCGCATCCGTCAGGTTCCCGCCTCCGTCATCGTCCGCGCCCTCATCGAGGCCCACAAGGCCGGTCTGAAGGACGTGACCCGCGACGATCTCGAGGCCCACTACCTCGCCGGCGGCAACGTGGAGCGCGTGGTCCACGCCCTCGTCTCAGCGTCCAAGGCCAACATCGACCTGGGCTTCAAGATGGCCACAGCCATCGACCTCGCCGGCCGCGACGTGTTCCAGGCCGTGCAGATGAGCGTGAATCCCAAAGTCATCGACACTCCTCCCGTCACCGCCGTGGCCAAGGACGGCATCCAGCTCATCGCCAAGGCCCGTGTGACAGTCCGCGCGAACATCCGCCAGCTCGTCGGCGGCGCCGGTGAGGACACCGTCCTCGCGCGCGTCGGCGAGGGTATCGTATCCTGCATCGGCTCCTCCGTAAGCCACAAGCAGGTTCTCGAGAATCCCGACTCCATCTCCAAGCTCGTCCTCAGCAAGGGCCTCGACTCCGGCACGGCTTTTGAAATCCTGTCCATCGACATCGCCGACATCGACATCGGCCGCAACATCGGCGCCGCCCTTCAGATTGACCAGGCCCAGGCCGACAAGAACATCGCCCAGGCCAAGGCCGAGGAGCGCCGCGCAATGGCCATAGCCCGCGAACAGGAAATGAAGGCCCTAGCCCAGGAAGCCCGCGCCAAGGTCATCGAGGCGGAATGCGAGCTCCCCAAGGCAATGGCTCAGGCTTTCCTCTCCGGAAATCTCGGCATCATGGACTACTACAGGATGAAAAACATGGAGGCCGACACCACCATGCGCGAGAACCTCGGCCGCCCCTCCGAACAGAATCCCCAGATAAAGAAGTAACAAAGAGGGCCACAGATGACCACTTTCCTCATTTCTCTCGCCGTCCTCGTCGGCGGCTACTTCCTCTACGGTCTGCTCGCCGAAAAAATCTTCGGCATCGACCCGTCCCGCGAAACACCCGCCGTGCGTCGCGCCGACGGCGTGGACTTCGTGCCTATGCCAACGTGGCGCGTGTTCCTCATCCAGTTCCTGAACATCGCGGGCCTCGGGCCTATCTTCGGTGCCATTATGGGCGTGATGTTCGGCCCGGCGGCGTTCCTGTGGATTGTCCTCGGCACGATATTCGGGGGCGCCGTCCACGACTTCATCTCGGCCATGATGTCGCTCCGCCACGACGGCGAGAGCCTTCCCGAGCTCGTAGGCCGCGAGCTCGGACCCGTGATCAAGCAGATTCTGCGCGTAGTCTCGGTGCTTCTCCTCATACTCGTGGCCGCCGTGTTCGTTGTCACGCCCGCGGGACTGCTCGCCGACCTCACCCCCGGATGGGCCGACACCATTTTCTGGACCGCCGCCATCTTCCTCTACTACGCGCTCGCTACGGTTGTGCCCGTCGACAAACTCATAGGGCGCTTCTACCCCGTGTTCGGATTCGCCCTGCTGTTCATGGCCGGAGGACTTCTCGCCGTCCTGCTCAGCGGTTCAGTGACCGTTCCCGACGGCATGGCCGACGGCCTCTACAACCGCTCCGGCGCCGGGCACCCCATCTTCCCGATGATGTTCGTCAGCATTGCCTGCGGAGCGATTTCCGGCTTCCACGCCACCCAGTCGCCCATGATGGCGCGCTGTCTGAAGAACGAGCGCCTCGCGCGTCCGATTTTCTACGGCGCCATGGTTGCCGAGGGCATCGTGGCCCTTATCTGGGCTGCCGCGGCCATAGCGTTCACCGGCGGCTACGACGGTCTCCAGAGCTACATGGCCTCCCATTCTGGGGCCGGCGCCCTCGTCCATGAGATTTCCGTAAGCTGGCTCGGGGCTTTCGGCGGGGTGCTCGCCCTTCTCGGCGTAATCGCCGCACCCATCACCACCGGCGACACCGCTCTGCGCTCCGCTCGACTCATCATCGCCGACGCCGCGAAAATCGACCAGAAGAAAATCCTCAGGCGCCTCCTTGTATGCCTCCCGGTCTTCGCCGGCACCATCGCCCTGATGCTCATCGACTTCAATGTCCTCTGGCGCTACTTCGCGTGGACAAACCAGACCCTCGCGGCCTTCACCCTCTGGGCGTGCACATTCTATCTCGCGAGAAAAGGGAAGGCCTACGCCCTTACCCTCGTTCCGGCCCTGTTCATGACCGTGGTAGTCACCTCCTATATCCTCTTCGCCCCGGCTCCCGAGGGCTTCGGGCTCCCGCTCTCCGTCGGCGTGTCCGCCGGGCTCGCAATCGACGTCCTCTGTTCCCTTGCCTTCATCCGGCATCTCCGCAGATGTGCGGGAGCACGGGTCGATGCCCAACCGTCAAACTGACCTATGGATATCCTGTCTGAAATAGGAAAATCAAGACTCTACACCCTCCACAGCCACACACAGTTCTGCGACGGCCGGGCTCCGATGGAAGAAATGGCCCGCGCGGCCGTGGCCGAGGGTTTTGACCTCTACGGCTTCTCTCCCCATTCGCCGATTCCCATCGACTCTCCCTGCAACATGAGCGCCGGGAGGGTCGCCGACTATCTTTCGGAGGTGCGCCGCATCCGCGGACTCCTCGGACCCGTCTGTTCCTTCTTCGCCGGAATGGAGATTGACTACCTCGGTCCGGAATGGGGCCCTGCAAACGACTATTTCCGCAGACTTCCCCTCGACTTCCGCATAGGCTCCGTACATTTCATCCCCTCTCAGGAAGGAGTTCCCACCGACATAGACGGCCATTTCGACAGCTTCAGCCGGAAGATGGCAGAAATCTTCCACGGCGATATCCGATACGTCGTCGACACTTTCTTCTCCCACTCCCTCGACATGATAGAGGCCGGAGGATTCGACATAATCGGGCATTTCGACAAAATAGGCCACAACGCCTCCCTTTATGCTCCCGGAATAGAGGACGAGCCCTTCTACAGGGCCCGCATCTCCGACATGGTCGACGCCATCGCCGCCTCCGGGCTTATAATAGAACTGAACACGAAGGCCTTCCGGGAACACGGGCGCATGTTTCCCTCCGTGCGGCCGCTCCGCGAGATTGTCCGGCGGGGCGTGCCCGTTATTGTCAACAGCGACGCCCACCGCCCCGACGCCGTAAATGCCGGACGCCTCCAGGGCTTCGCTATCCTCGACCGTCTGATGGAGGAGTGCCGTCCATGAGCGCCCCGCGTCCCCTGGAGCTCCTCGCTCCCGCGAAAAACGCCGAGACTGCCATCGAGGCCATCCGCCACGGCGCCGACGCGGTATATATCGGCGGTCCTGCTTTTGGCGCGCGCGCCGCAGCGGGCAATTCAGTCGAGGAAATCGCCCGCGTGACCGAATACGCCCACCGCTTTCATGCCCGCGTCTACGTCACGGTCAACACCATCCTCTACCCTTCCGAGCTCGAGGATGCCAAGGTCCTCGTCCGCAAACTCCATTCCGCCGGAGCGGACGCGCTGATTGTCCAGGACATGGCTTTCGCGGAGATGCGCGACGAGCTTCCGCCCATAGCCCTCCACGCCAGCACCCAGTGCGACATCCGCACGCCGGAGAAGGCCGCCGCCCTGGCCCGCGCCGGCTTCGAGCAACTTGTGCTCCCCCGCGAGCTCAGCCTTGAGGAGACAGCAGCGGTCCGCCGGGCCGTTCCCTCCGGAACAGAACTCGAGGCATTCGTCCACGGCGCCCTTTGCGTCAGCTACAGCGGCGACTGCCAGGCCGGCTTCGTGGCCATGGGGCGCAGCGCCAACCGGGGGGAGTGCCCCCAGATGTGCCGTTTACAGTACAGTCTAACCGACAGAGAAGGACGCGAACTTGCCCCGCCGGCGCACTATCTCTCGCTCCGCGACCTCAACCGGCTCGACACCCTCGGCAAAATGGCCGCCGCAGGAGTCTCGTCCTTCAAGATTGAAGGGCGGCTCAAGGACGTGAACTACGTGCGGAACGTTGTCGCCGCCTATTCCGACGCCCTCGACGCCCTTGTCAGGGCCAATCCCGACAAATATGTCCGCGCCTCACACGGCTCCGTAAGAAGAGACTTCACCCCCGACCTCTCCCGCACCTTCAACCGGGGCTACACCCCGTATTTTCTCAACGGAAGACTCCGGAACGGCATGAAAATGGCATCGGCGGCATCGCCGAAGTGGGCCGGGCGCCCCGTGGGAACGGTCGTGTCAGCTCCGGATTCGCGCAAAGGCTACAGTTTCACCGTCAGGCTCACTGACACCCTCGCCAACGGTGACGGCCTGACCTATACGCGCCCCGACGGCACCTTCGAGGGCTTCCGTCTCAACCGCGTGGAAGGCAATCGGCTCTTCCCGGCCTCAGAAGTGAAAGTACGGCCCGGAATGACCCTGTTCCGGAATATCGACAAGGCATTCCTCGACTCTGTGGAGCGCTCCGACACACGCAGGGTGATTCCAGTTGACATGCGGCTTGAAAGGGAAGGCGATTCCTCGGTAAGGCTCTCGGTCGAGGCTCCAGGCGGACTGCGCGGAGAGGCTACAGCATCCGTCGGCCTTCAGGAAGCCCGGACGCCTCAGGAAGAGGGGCGCAAGAGGACCTTGTCGCGCCTCGGAGACACCGTCTACGAGCTCCGCGACCTCCGCGACAGCCTCCGCGCGCTATTTATTCCGGTGTCGGTTCTCAGCGACTTGCGTCGCCGGGCCACAGCCGACCTCGACGCCGCCTACTCCCGCTCCCTCCCCGTTCCGGCGAGGAGTTTCCCGCAGGCAGACACCCTGAACCTCAAGCTCGACTACCACGCCAACGTGGCCAATCCCCTTGCCCGTAAATTCTACGAAGACAGAGGCTGCCGGGTGGAGCAGGAAGCAGTTGAGCGCGAACTTCCCGAAGGCGAGCTGAGGGTGATGACCACCCGCTACTGCCTCCGACGCGAACTCGGCGAATGCCTTCGCGAAAATCCTGCGGGCCGATTTCCCAAGGGCCCGCTATATCTCCGGTCCACAAAAGACGCAAGGCTCCGCTACCGGCTTGACTTCGACTGCGCGAAATGCGAGATGCACCTGATCCGGGAGAAAAACAGCCAAGGCAGATAAACAAGCCAGATTCTACCATCCGCCGGAGGCGCCGCCGCCGCCGGTGAGGCCGCCGCCGAAACCGCCGCCACCGAAACCGCCGCCGAAACCGCCGCCCGATCCTCTGCCTCCTCCTCCGCCGACAACCACGACAGGCGGCAACTTGGCGATATTGTACATTTTTTCCTGGTCGTGACCGCAGTGCAGACAGTGGAAACGGCGCACTCCGAGGCCCTCGCGAACAGTTGTCGGCTCGCGAAGCACCTGGTTTCCGGTATATTTCGCTGTCCGTGCCCCGCAAGCCTCGCAGGTCTCGAAGGGCGCGGACTTGTTGACATATGGGAGAATCTCCATATATCCGCAGTCGGGACAGCGCCACACATCGTAGTCGACGCTCGAAATCCGCTCCTCGGCATCCTGGGCCGGAGTAAGATAATCGTTGTCGTGTACCTCGTCAATCTTCACGAGGCGCGCGCCGCAGTTCGGGCAGAAGCGCTTGTGGTCGCGAAGGTGACGGAGGTATATCACCAGCGGAAGCGAAGCCAGGAGGGGCATCCCGAGGCCGAGGAAAGTCAGGGCCAGATATGGCGCGCGAAGGCGCTCCAGAACCTTGTATTTGCCGAAATCGTCCTTCTTTCTCGCGCCGTAGGCCGTGGCGATAAAAATCACGAGCATCACCAGAGCGCCCATGAGCGCCGCAATGAGGTAGACGTGGAAGACATCGCCCCCCGAGACGCCATCGCCGCCGCGGGCGCGCCTGTCGGGTATGCCCGAGCGTATCTCCTCGAGGTTGGCAGGATCTGTCAGCACTTCGGAAAGGCTGCCGAAAGCGTCAAGGATTCCGCCGTCGAAGTCGCCCTTCCTGAATTTCGGAAATGCCTTCTTGCGGAGTATGCGGCTGCAGGTAACGTCGGGCAGAACGCCCTCCAGGCCATAGCCCGTGCGGATTGCCGCGCGGCGGTCGTCCCTGGCCACGACGAAAAGAAGGCCGTTGTCCTTGTCGGTCTTGCCGATGCCGAGTTCGCCGAAAAGTTCCGTGGTGAACTCGTCGATATCCATGCCGCCTGTCGAGCCAATCACGGCGATGTATGCCTCCGACGTGGAGGTCCGGCGGATATTTCTGGCGAGTTCGTTCAGCCGCCCGACGGTGGCAGGCTCGAGAATGCCCTCAGGATCCGACACATAGGCATTGGAGTCGGCGAGCTGGACATTGGGGACTTCCGAGGGCTTGAAGTCGCGCGCGGGGGCGACGCAAAAAGTAATGAGAAAAGCTAATATGCTTATGATTGTTCCGGTTTTCATACAGCGGGAAGGGAAAGCCCCTTGAGTTTACGGTATAAGTCGAGAGCATAGACGTCCGTCATGGCCGAAATATGGTCGAGGACTGCCTGAATTTTGCCGAAGAGGTCGGGGGAATGGACGTCGTACTGGCGCGGGAATTTCGCCAGCAGAAGCTGGGAGTAATAAAGCTCGGGATGGGTGACTGCCTCCGTGAGCTTTTCGAGCAGGAAGGTGATGATGCGGTTACCGGCGAGTTCCACGTCCACAACCTCCGCGGCGCGGTAGATTCTCGCCCACGATATGGCGTTGCAGTTGGCGTAGCCCTGCCTCTCGAGCTCGGGAATATGTTCGAGGAGCGAGCCCGTGAAAGTGCCGGAGAGTATTTCCTCCTCGTGGTCGAGGAAAGCCTGCGAGCACTTTTCGACAAGCACGCCCACCACGCACGAGCGGAGGTAGGCCACCTTCTCGTTGGGGTCCTCCACCCTTTCCATCACCCCGGTCATGCGCTTGCGCGACTCCTCGGGGAAGAACGACATGAAAGCGCGTACCACCTCGTCGGTGCTGAGGATTTTAAGTTTATGGGCATCCTCGATATCCATCACCTCGTAGCAGATGTCGTCGGCCGCCTCCACTATATAAACGAGGGGATGGCGGGCGAAGCGCAGGGGCTCGCCGGGCGGCGACAACCGCAGGATGCCGAGCTCCGAAGCCACGCGCTCATAGCTCCCGCGCTCGCTGACGAAGAAGCCGAACTTGCCCTTCTCCCCCGCGAGCGAACTTTCATAGGGATACTTCACTATGGAGGCGAGAGTCGAGTAAGTCATGGCGAAACCGCCCTCGCGGCGGCCGTTGAAGCGGTGGGTAAGAACCCGGAAGGCGTTGGCATTGCCCTCGAAGTTCGTAAGGTCGGCCCACTGGTCGTCGGTAAGGAGTCCGCGGAGCCGCTGGCCCGCGCCCTCGCTGAAAAAGCGTCCTATGGCTTTCTCTCCGCTGTGGCCGAAGGGCGGATTGCCGAGGTCGTGCGCAAGGCAGGCGGCCGCGGCGATGTCGCCGAGATGGTCGAAATGCTCGGTTCCCTCAGGCGACGAGGCGTGGCGGGCCCGGAGGCCTACGGCCACAAGCTCGGCCATGCTCTTCCCTACGCAGGACACCTCCATCGAATGGGTCAGCCTGTTGTGGACGAAGATACTTCCCGGCAGAGGGAATACCTGGGTCTTGTTCTGGAGACGCCGGAATGGCGAGGAGAACACCAGACGGTCGTAGTCGCGGCGGAAATCGGTGCGCGTGCGGTTTTTCTTCGGGTCATGGTAGTTCTCGAGCCCGAAGCGCTTGTCGTTTATGAGGCGGTGCCACTGCATATGTTCCATAGATTTGCAAAAGTACAAAAAAGTTGGCTATGCACAATAAGGTGTGCGAAATATACGTTATATTCATTAGCGAAAAAGTACACGACCGGATCAATGCACATTTCCATAAACCATATATTTCCCTGTTTGCGGCGCCTGGCGCTCGCGGTCCTCGCGGCCGCGGGAGCAATCGCCGCATCCGCTTTCGACCTCTCCACCTACGCCGAGAGCTCAGCCCTCTCCGGCAAGGGGCCTTATGCCCGTGTGGCCGTCGAGACCGACGGCGTCTATATCCTCACTCCCGCGCGTCTGCGGGCCCTCGGATTCAGCGACCCCTCGAAGGTGAGGGTCTACGGCTACGGCGCCCGGAGAATCGACGACGTCATGAGCGCGGACAGCTACATCGACGACCTTCCCGAGGTGTACTCCGAATACATCGAGGGCCGCGGCGTGGTGTTCTACGCCGTAGGGGCCGGAACATGGACCCGCGCCACCGGCAGCTACTACAGCTTCGTCATCAACCCCTACACCGTCCGCGCCTACTACTTCCTCGCCGAGGCCGGCGAGGACAGCGGGCCGCGCCTTGAGGCCGACCGCATCGGCGCCCCCTCGCCGGGGCCGGGAGCCCGCACCACCTTTTACTCGCGGCTCCACTACGAGACCGAAACCACCTCACCCGCCGAATGCGGCGCACTCCTCGTGGGCGAGGACTTCCGCTACACCACCAGCCGCCGGTTCGACTTCACCCTCACCGACCCCGCGCCCGACTCCGCCGAAAGTCCCGGAGGATGGCTGGAGTGCTCTTTCGTGGCCCGCAACTATTCCTCAGGGCCGATGCTCCAGTTCTCGATAAACGGCACCACCCTCGCCTCGACATCCTCCGACCGCCTCTTGCAGACAATCAACAGCTCTCACCACCACGGCAACAACAACACGAGCCGCCACAGCTTCCGGCTTCCCGGCTCGGACAAGCTCACGGTGGGCATTCAGCTCATCTCCTCGAGCCCCCTGCATGCCGCGAATCTCAACTATCTCTCAGTCAATTATCTCAGACAGCTCAAGCTTCCCCGCTCGGGTAGCCTCCTCTTCAGCTTCTCGGGCACAGGAGGCATCCTCGCCGACGCCGGAGCCGACACCCGCATATGGGACGTCACGAACCCTGTCGACATCAAGGTGGTGGAAGCCGGAAGCGTCAGCGGCGGCATGGGATGGGCCACGCCCTACAGCGGCATGCGCGACTACACGGCATGGCGCCCGGACGCCACCTTCCCCGAGCCCGTGGAATTCAGGAGCATATCGCCGCAGAATCTGCACGCGCCCCGCGAGAAATACCCGGAAATGGTAATCGTAAGCCCGACGGCCTACATGAACGCCGCCCGGAGGCTCGCCGCCCTCCACGAAGCCGAAGGCATGACCGTGGAAGTCATCGACCCCGAGTCGATTTACAACGAGTTTTCCTCCGGCGCGCCCGACCCTTCAGGGCTGCGCAAGTACTTCAAGATGCTTCTCGACCGCTCAAGGGCCGCGGATTCCGAACATCCCTTCCGCTATGCCATGTTCTTTACGCGCCCGACCTTCGACCCGCGCCACCTAACCTCCTACATGGCATCCTCCGAGTATCCCACCATTCCCTCGTACATGCCCCGGAGCATCGACGCCTCCCTCGCAGACACCGAAGGCTACACAACCGACGACTTCGTGGCTCTTCTCGAGGACAATTCCGGCTCCCGGCTCGGTTACGACGAGCTTAGCATCGCCGTCGGACGCGTGCCCGTCACCTCCGCCGACCAGGCCGAGTCTGTTGTCGACAAGATTTACGAGTACCACGACAAAGCCCGCACCGGACTCTGGCGCAACCGCTTCCTCTTCACCGCCGACGACGAGGACCAGGGCATACACCTGAGCCAGACCGAGAAACTCGTCTCGGGCATAACCTCCACACCGAACAACCAGCACTTCATCCGCAAGCTCTACCTCGATGCCTACGACCGTCAGAGCGGACAGTATCCCACGGCCCGCGAGGACCTCTTCCGCTGGCTCGAGGAAGGAGTCGTCTGGTGGAACTTCGTAGGACATGCCAACACCACCTCCTGGACCGGCAACAGCCTCCTCACCTTCAAGGACATGAACAACATGTACCTCCGCCACTGGCCTTTCCTCTACACGGCCACCTGCGACTTCCTGCGCTGGGACTCCAACACCGTCAGCGGCGGAGAATACATCTTCATGGAGCGCCACGGCGGCGGCATCGGCGCCATCAGCGCCGTGCGCCCCGTCTACATCTCCGACAACGGTTATCTTTCAGCCGCCATCGGGCGCTTTATCGCCGCCCGCGACAGCGAGGGCCGCTTCATTCCCGCCGGAGAAATCTACCGGCGTGCCAAGAACGACATCCGCAACTCCTCGGGCATCAAAATCGAGAGCACCAACCGCCTGCGGTACGTGTTCATGGGCGACCCTGCCCTGCGTCTTGCGATTTCCGACAACATCATCCGCCTCGACCTTCCGTCCGACGGCTCCGACCCCGTCCTGGGCGCCGCAGGCGTCTACGAACTCACCGGGCGCGTGTGCTCGCCGGTATCCGGCGAGACGATGACCGACTTCAACGGCTCCCTTACCGCTGAAATCTACGACGCCGAACGTTCAGTAACCACCCACGGCTGGGGCGACGGAAAGGAAATGATTTACGACGACTACGGCTCCATCCTCGCCACAGCCGCCGCAAAGGTCGAGAACGGAACCTTCACCCTCCGTGTGGCCATGCCCGAGGCCGTTGCCCAGAACTACCGTCCCGCAGCCATCTCCCTCTACGCCTCGACCGACGCCAAAGCCGGCGAGCCCCGCGTCCAGGCCGCCGGACTCTGCCGCGACTATTACGTCTACGGCGAAAAAGAAGAACAGACGCCCGACACCGAGGCCCCGACAATCGACGTCCTCGTACTCAACCACAGCAGCTTCACCAACGGCTCCGTCGTCAATCCATCGCCAGCGCTTATCGCCGAAGTCAGCGACAACGTCGGCATCAACACCGCCACGACAGGCATAGGCCGCCAGATGAACGCCGTGATTGACGGAAAGACCGTCTACAGCCAGATTTCCACCGGCTACACCCCCTTCAGCGACGGGCGTCCCGGCGGAAGCATCCTCTACACCCTCGACGAACTCGCGGAAGGAGCCCACACCCTCACTCTCAACGTATGGGACACCTCCGGAAACTTCGCCGAGCGCAGCATCGAGTTCTTCGTGGAAAAGAACAAGGCTCCGGTGATATTCGACGTCTACACCGACACCAATCCCGCCTCCACCGTCGCGAACTTCTACGTGAGCCACGACCGCCCCGAGGCTATGGCCACCGTCCACGTCACCGTATACACCCTCCTCGGGCGCCCCGTCTGGACGGGTTCCGCCCAGGGCCCGAGCGACATGTTCGAGTCCGTGCCCGTCAGCTGGGACCTCCGCGACAGCGGCGGACGACGCGTGCCGAGGGGCATATACGTCTACCGCGCCACCATCACATCCGAAGGCGAGGTATTCGAGACCGCATCGAGGCGTCTGGCCGTAACCGCCGAATAAATCTTGCTATTACGGTTTTTTTTCGTAATTTTGCCAATTGAAATGTCACAGACAGCCAAACCAGCCGCCAATGAAGCTCCAGCCGGAGCGTCGATGATACTGCCGGAGCCGACCCTGCGTCGCCTCCCGTGGTATCTCGCCTATCTGGCTACCCTCAAGGCCCGGAACGTCACGCACGTCTCGTCTACCCAGATTGCCCGTGAGCTCAATGTCGACGCCTCCCAGATAGCAAAGGACCTTTACTTTCTGAGCATCAGGGGCAAGACCCGGATAGGCTACGAAGTGGCCGCCCTCGAGAGCAAGCTCCGCGACTTCCTCGGCTTCGACCGTCGGCACAACGCCGTGATTGTCGGCGTAGGCTCCCTCGGAGCCGCACTGATGAGCGACCAGGGCCTCCAGCGCTACGGTCTCAACGTCGTGGCCGGCGTTGACATAGCGCCCGAGCTTCAGGGTTCGCAGGTCGCAGGCATTCCCGTGGTCTCCCCCGCCCAGCTTCCCCAGCTTGTCAAGAAACTCGGGGTGAGCGTAGGCATCCTCACGGTGCCCTTCGACGCCGCTCAGGATGTGGCCGACGAACTTGTCGCCGCTGGGGTCCGCGCCCTCTGGAACTTCACGCCGAGACGCATCCGCGTCTGCGGCGACAACACCGTGGTGGCCAACACCTCGATATACTCTCACCTCGCCGTCATGTACAACCGCCTGGCAACAATGGCCCAGACCCAGCCGGACTGATGAAAGTAATTGCGGCAAGCTTTGGAACTTCCGGGACAATACGGAGCGTCCGCGTCTCAGGCGACTCGACAATCCTCCGCACGGGCGACCCTCTCTTCATCGCCGACCACCTCGGCGAATGGACCGCGGAAATCTGCCCCGCAGTGCGCCTCTCGCGCCTCGGGACCAACATTCCGAGGAAAGTAGCCGGCCGCTACTTCGACTCGGCGGCCCTGGTCCTCATCGTCAGTCCAGCCGACCCCTCGGCCCATCCCGAGGGCATATGCGGCCTCCTCGACCGCTCGGTGGCTCCCGGCGAATGGTTCGGGGAGGAAGTTCTCTCCGACGGCCCGACGGAAATCAGCCTTTCCGGGCCCTCCGGCGATTCCTCGGTCGAAATCAGTGGCCTCCGGAGCCTCATTGAAGACAGCGTGCACGAGCTTTCCCGCTACTGCACCTTCAAGACCGGCGACCTCCTTCTCCTCCGGGGCCTCGGCCCCGCACCGGCGGACACACTCCGCCCCGACACGACAATCAACGCCTGCCTCGACGGCCGCCAAGCCCTGAGAGTCAGATTCAAATAAGCCTCCATTCCTTCACACCCAACAGGATTCAGCCTTAAATCCCCTGCTAAAGCAATGTCATTCAAAGCGACAAATATCTTCCGCACACTGCTCGCCGGCCTGATGCTCACCGGCGCAGCCATGTCAGCCCCGGCATATCCCCTGAGCTACTACAAAACAGAATCAGCCCTCGCTACCGGCCATTGGGTTAAAATCACCGTGGACGGAGAAGGCATATTCCAGATCACATACGACCAGCTCCGCGAATGGGGCTTCTCCGACCCCTCGAAGGTAGCCGTCTACGGCTACACTCCCCTCGCCGACACTGAGGGAAAATTCACGAGCACCCACGTCGACGACCTTCCGCAGACAGCCACCATGCACACCGCCGACGGCAGAATTCTCTTCTACGGCGAGAGCGACGCACGGGTGTCCATCACCCAGCAGTACACCGTCAGCGTCCGCCGGAACTACTACGACCGCCGGGGGGTATATTTCCTTTCGGACTCCCAGCCAGTCAAGGATATTCCCGTCACGAGTTTCCGCGCGTCGACAAACCAGCCCTTCGACACCCACTATTCCCTCCAGTTCATCGAGAAAGAGGAGAACAACCCCGGCAAGGGCGGCGTCTACTACCATGAGAATCCCATGAGCCCGGGCGAGACCCGCAACTACACCTTCCGTATCAAGGACTTCGCCGACCAGAGCAACTCCGGGATGGTGGGAACCTCAGGCGACGCCCAGATCCGCTACGAATACGCCCAGAACAACACATACCGCAGCGCGCTGAAGAGCTCAATCTCTGACAACGCCGTCACCTCCTACCAGTATGACGGCGAATGCGTGGTAAACACAAACCCGGCCTATCTCTACTGCAACGGCTACGGCACGAACCGCTTCCACGCCAACACCGAGAACGGCGCCACCCTCGCCGACGAGGACGTGACCCTCGCGATCACCAACCCCGCCGACACCAAGGCGTCCTACGTTGCGGTTGACAAGGTCATATGCTCCTATCCCCGCCTCTCCCGCCTGGGCGACGAGCCGCAGCTGATCATGCATTACTACCTCGCCTCTCCCCAGAACCAGCGCGTCGACGTCCGCGCCACTCCCGAAGGGACATGCGCATGGAATGTGGACAATACATTCAGCATCACGAGCTACGCCGTCAGCCGCCTCGACAACGTCGAACCCGGCCTGATGCGTTTCAGCCTGCCGAAAAAGTACAATTCCAGCACGGGGCCCTGCCGTATTGTCGTGTTCAATCCGGCCGCCACGCACCAAGCCGTGAATTACGCAGGCGAAGTGGCGAACACAAACATCCACGGCGCCGAGACCCCGGAGCTCGTCATCATCACTACAGCAACCCTCGCCGACAGAGCCCGTCAGCTCGGCGAGATCCATGAGCGCCTCCAGGGCCTCAAGGTCGGAGTCTTCGTTCAGGAAGACATCTTCAACGAATTCTCCAGCGGCGTCCGCACGCCCATGGCCTACCGCCGCATGGCAAAGATGTTCTACGACCGCGAGCGCGACGTCTTCAAGTACATCCTCCTCTACGGCGGAGGCTCCTGGGACAACCGCGCCATCACCATCGGCGAGGGCGACAACCTCGTGACCTTCGAGGCTGAAATCCTCGACCACGCCCGCGACATCCACCGAAACTACAGCTCCGACCTCGTCTACGGCATGCTCGAAGACAGCTACGATCCCTCGAGAATTCATTTCACCCCCACTAACGTGGCCGTCGGACGAATGAACCTCCTCTCGCCCTCGCAGGCCTCCTCGGCCAACACGAAAATCGAGGGATTCCTGACAAATCCGCCCACGCCTGCCGAATACCTGCGCGTGGCCATCGCCAGCGACCAGGGCAACTCCAACGCCCACTTCCAGCAGGCCGAGGAGGTGGCCGCACAGATGCAGGAAGCATTCCCCGGCATCTCGATTACCAAGGCACACGTCACGTGCTATCCCATCATGACCAGCGGCATCAACGAGGCTCACCGCGTGCTGATGCTCTCCTTCCAGCGCGGTCAGGGATTCTTCGGCTACTCGGGCCACGGCAACTACTCCGGCCTCTCGGGCTCCGGCCTCCTGAACCTCAGCCAGATTCGCGAGGAGCTTTACGAGACGCCCACCTTCGCTTACCTTTCCTCCTGCGACCTCTTCTGCTTCGACCGCAGCAGCTCGCTCATGGACGCCATGATCGCACTCCAGAAGGGAGGCATCATCGCCGGTGTGGGCGCCTCCCGCTCCGTATACCTCGAGTACAACCAGCCTCTCTACCTCTCCGTGGCAAATGAATATGCCTCAGCAATTCCAGGCCGCACTTACGGCGAGATATTCGCCAGAGGCCGCAACGCCCTGATTGCCAAGAGCGGAACAACGGCCGCGGTTGCAGCAAACTCGCAGTGCTACAACTTCATCGGCGACCCCGCCATCGTCATGCCCGTACCGCGCTACAATATTGTTATCGAGACCGTCGACGGCAAGCCCTATGACTCGACCCAGCCCACTGCCGTCAAGCCCATGACCAAGACAGTAGTCACCGGCCATCTCGTGCGCTTCGACGGACACAGCGCCGAGGCCTTCACCGGCGACGGCCTCATCGAAATATTCGAGACACCCGGCACGTCCCCCGAGGTCGAAGTCCCCAACACGGATGCCCGTCCCGGTTCCGGAGACCCCACCACCAAGAAAATAACCACAATGTTCGACCACAAGGTCGTTGCCGAGTCCGGATTCAGGGTCGAGAACGGAAAATTCACCGCCACGGTAATCATTCCCGCGCTGCCCTTCTACGGCGACATGAACAGAATGGTGATAACAGCGACCGACGACATCAGCAGGGACGGCGCCGCCGTAACCGTCACCAATACCCGTGTGGCCGAAATGCCCCACGATTTCGTCTCGGACCTCTCCCCCGAGGCTCCGGTGATCGAAAAGATGTATATCGACAGCCCGGACTTCACGAGCGGCGACATCGTCTCCCCGAATTTCAAGGCCTTCGCCGAAGTAGCCGTCCCGGAAAGCGGCATCTGCATCTCGAGCGACGGCGTCACTCCCGGCGCGCGCATGGTGCTCGACGGCACCACCCACTATTCCAACATCCTCAACACCGCCACTTATTCCGACGACAAGCTCATCATCTGTCAGGAACTCACCGACCTCTCCGACGGACGCCACACACTCAGCCTCTATCTCAAGAACAACCTCGACGCCGAAGTCTGCTCCGAAATAGAATTCTACGTAGTGAACGGCGACCTCGAAGGCATCCTCACCTGCACGGGCGACGCTCCCGAAGCCGAAGGGCCGGCAATTGCCCGCTCCTCCGCCGAATTCGACTTCACCCACACCCTCGAGAGCGACCCCGAGGCAAGGCTCATAATCCTCGACTCCGCAGGCAACACCGTCTTCACGGCTCCCGCCACCGCATTCCCCTACACGTGGAACCTCCGCGACTCCGCGGGCGCTCCCGTGGCCGACGGTCTCTACCGCGCGAAACTGATGCTCTCTTCCGGCGCGGCCCACGGAGCCACAAAGCCCGTCGATTTCACGGTCATAAAGGACTGAACCGACCCCGCGAACGATAAATAGCCACAAAATAACTCCCTCCGCGCAATAAATCAGCCCGGAGGGAGTTATTTTATAAGCAACAAATGTTTTTCTGAAAGACTACGCATGAAAACCAAGATATTCGCACTCATTCTCCTGACTGCCATCCTCGGCCCTGCGGCCGCCGGGGCCCAGAAAAACGAGTTCAACCCCATCGAGACGGGCGTAACCTCCCTGAGCATCGCTCCCGACGCCCGCGGCGCTTCTATGGGCGACCTCGGCGCCGCAACCGACCCCGACGCCAACTCGCAGTTCTGGAACCCCTCGAAGTACGCCTTCGCCTACTCCACCGCCGGCGTCAGCATCAGCTACACCCCCTGGCTCCGCAAACTCGTGAACGACATCTTCCTCGCGAACCTCGCCGGCTACTGGAAGGTGGGCAGCGGCGACAACCAGGCCATCAGCGCTTCGCTCCGTTACTTCTCACTCGGCGAAGTGACCTCCACCGACCCCTCCGAGACCGCGACCCAGACCCTCAACCCCTACGAACTCAGCTTCGACCTCGGATACTCCCGCAAGCTCTCCGAGAAATTCTCCATGGGCGTAGTCTTCAGGTACATTTACTCCGACCTCGGCTTCTCCGACTCCTACGCCGGCGACCAGACCACAGGCGCCTCCGCATTCTCGGCCGACCTCGCCGGTTACTTCTCCACATACCCCGTCATCGGCCGAAGCGAATGCCAGTGGACCTGGGGCTGGAACATCTCGAACATAGGCACGAAAGTGGCTTACAACAACGGCGAGGACCCCGCATTCCTCCCCACGAACCTCAAGCTCGGAACAAACTTCATGTTCCCGCTCGCCGACTACCATACTCTCTCCCTCGGCGTTGACTTCAACAAGCTCCTCGTTCCGGCCCGTCCGCGCGAAATCGACTACGACATGGATTCCGCCGACGGCCAGCGCGAATACCTCGACGCCCTCGAGAACTGGAAAAACATGAGCCCCTTCACGGGCATCTTCAAGAGCTTCAGCGACGCCCCCGGCGGCTTCAAGGAAGAGCTCCGCGAAATAACCATGAGCTTCGGCGCCGAGTACAGCTACAACCAGCAGTTCTTTGTCCGCGCCGGATACTACTACGAGAACCAGTACAAGGGCAACCGCCAGTACTTCGGCATCGGCGCCGGATTCTCGCTCAACGTCGTGCGCCTCGACGCTTCCTACATGCTCGCAACCGCGCAGACCTCGCCCCTCGACCAGACTCTCCGCTTCACTCTCACCTTCGACCTCGACGGCCTCAAGGACCTCCTCGGCAAACGCCGCTGAACAACTTCAATACCGCCCCCTCGAAATGACTGCTCCCGGCATCCCTCCCTTCCGCATCGGCACAGGCTTCGATGTCCATCGCCTCGTCGAAGGGCGCCCCTGCATCATCGGAGGCGTGGACATCCCCTCCGACAAAGGCCTCCTCGGCCACAGCGACGCTGACGTGGCCATCCACGCACTCATCGACGCACTCCTCGGCGCCGCCGCCCTCGGCGACATTGGCGCACACTTCCCCGACACCGACCCGGAATGGAAGGACGTCGACTCCCGTAAACTCCTCCGCGGAGTCCGCGACCTCCTCGACCGCGAAGGCTGGGCCGTAGCCAACGCCGACATCACAATCATCGCCCAGGCTCCGAAAATGCGCCCCTACATCGACACGATGAGGGAGCGAATCGCCTCCGACCTCCGCATTCCCGTTCAGGCCGTCTCCGTCAAGGCAACCACCACCGAGCGCCTCGGATTCACCGGACGCGGCGAAGGAATTGCATCCCAGGCCGTTGCGCTGATATACAAAAACAACCAATTGAATTTTTTAGGATTTATTTAGTGATTTTTGTATTGAAAATCTAAACAAAGTTTGTAACTTTGCACTGTCGCTAAAGGACAGTCCGCGAAAGCGGATTCGACAGGATCCTTAGCCCGTCCCCTCCGAGGCAATAATAGAATCTAATAGCGATGTTTTGTTAGACTCATCATTAATATACTTGAATTTTGGTTATGAGGGAGGTGCGTTACCGTGAGGTTGCGCACTTCTTTTTTATATCCCCTCAAAAAAATATCTGCCAACCTTTCGGCAAATCAATTTTTTTCAATACCTTTGCAACTGCATAGAGCCGCGACTCTTTGCAGACATATCAGAAAAAAGCGTTTTTTGCTTTATCCTGTCACTGAAATTCGCCAAATTACAATCGGTAGGACAAAGCAGTCGAAAAAACGCCTATGCTTGTCGTTTATCCACTCCCCGACAAGGGGGCATCGATATTCGATCTGGCGTGGGAGTGGACTGTTTATTACCGATAAGGCGTTTGGCGATGCCTCAGTGACGATAGACTGAACCGTTCCACGCTTTTTTGTTAAAAACATAACCATTCCCAAACAGGCCTTTCGAGGGAACGCGCTTGGCCGAAAGTAACAATTCTTCTATGGAGACATTCAAGAAACTGATGCTCTGCATCCTGCTGACGACTGGCGCGATTCTGGCTCCTTCGTGCAGCAAGAACGACGAGCCCGACGACCCTAACAAGCCGGAAAACGTCGACCCCAACAAACCTGTCGCCGACCCCGTCGGCACCGTGACGATGCGTATGCGCAACGACAACGAGACGAAGCTCGGCTCCATGATTCTGAGCCCGGAGAACAACTTCTCCTGCAAGGCCGGAATGATAGCCTCTATCGGCCCCGTCTCCGGTCTCGGAAACATCACCGACATCCCTCTCACGGGATGGAGCGACAACGTAGCCGTGACTATCGGCAACGGTTACGTATACTATGACGGAAATCAGTACTACAGAATCTACGCTACGCAGTGGCTCATCGAAGCCGGAACAGCCAACGCCATTATCGGCGTGGAGCTCAAGTACCAGTCGCCCTTCAAAGGCGTCGACGAGGAGCTTGTCCCCGAAACCGCCGCGCTGTCCTTCAGCGACGAGGGCGGCACCGACGAACTCCGCTTCACCAACACCTCCGTAATACCTTTCACCGTGAAGTGCGACGACGACTGGTGCCGCGTGAGCCGCTGGGCCTCCGCCGACAAGGACGAGACCTTCCTCTACGACGGCATCAGCGTGACCGTCCTCCCCAATGAGGAAATGGAGGAGACTCGCACGAAAATCACCCTTCAGACCCTCTATGGCAAGCGCACGGTGATTAACGTGGTCCGGAGCGGCCAAGCTCCCACCGTAATCTTCCCCAACGGCGAGACCGAATACACCCTCGATGTCAATTCTGCCGAATCCACCCACAACATCTCCCTCACGACCAACATTGAAGAAGATGACTTCCAGGCAATCTCCGGCGTAGACTGGATTGTCGTAGACGAAGTCCGCCGCAATGTGCCCTCGCGCGCGATGCGCAACACCACCCTGCGGTTCAGCGTCCTTTCCAACTACAATTCCACCGAGCGGGAAGGAAAAATCACCCTCTCGTCCAAGAAAGGCGAAAAAACATCTGTCCTCACAATCCGCCAGCAGGGCGCATACATGTGGGCCGAAGACCCCATCGAAGTGACCGCCGCCACGACGGACGCCACAGTGAATTTCGAGACCGGCGTAGACGGCACCTATACCGTCACGAGCTCGGCAACCTGGTGCAAGGTCGTGTCCGAAAGCCGCGAACTGAACGCAGGCCGCTTCGCTGTACGCCTCGAACTTGAACCGAACACCACGGAGAAAGACCGCACGGCCGTCATCACCGCATCAGCAAACGGAGGCTCTCTGAAAGCTCAGACTCAGGTTATTCAGAAAGGCGTCTCCTATGCGTCCGTTCCCAAGACCATCTACTTCACGCGTGTACACCAGAACATGCAGATTACCCTCCCCGTGACCGGGCTGACGGTGAAGAGCGACGCCTCGTGGTGCCAGACCGTAGTCGACGGCTTCAAGCTCACCGTCCTCGTGGATGACAGCACCGAAGACCGCACGGCCACTCTGACCATCGACGGCACTTCCGTGAAAATCACCGTCGACCAAAGCAAGTATGCTGTCGGAGACGACTACAACGAAAAGGGAATCAAGGGTACAGTATGCCTTATGGACGGCGACAAACGCCTCGTGCGGAGCGCTGATCTCGGCAAGGCGGCATATTCCACGGAATCCTTCACAATCGGAGCGACCGACCCCGACAACGGCATGGCCAACATGTCTAAGGTCAAATCCCTCTCCTCGTGGAAATCCTACTACCCTGCATTTGCCCTATGCGATGAACTCAACGTCGACGGTGTGACCGGCTGGTATCTCCCCGCCCGTAACGAGAACGTCGGACTGTCTTCATGGACCTCCACCGAGATTGACGACACTCATGCCTACAGCAGAAATTCCCGTACAAACACCTTCTCGGCGAACAAGTCAAGCGAAATCAACGTCTATGCCGTACACCTCTTTGTAAAATAACAGCTTTCTCAGTCAAATCCCGGATGCGCCGGCGGTCGACGATGACCGACGGCGCATCATTGTTGTATTTTTCCGAATATTTTTGCTAACTTTGCATCAGTCAAATATTTTTTTGGCAAGATATACTATTTAAGACATGACAGATTCCAGATACGGCAAGACTCTCAACGCCCTGAAAGGCAAGGACAGGATAAGTGTGCTCTTCGTGTGCCTCGGCAATATCTGCCGGAGTCCGGCGGCCGAAGGCGTAATGCAGGCAATCGTCGACTCCGAGGGCGCTTCCGCCCGCTGGCACATAGATTCCGCCGGCACGGGCCGATACCACATCGGCCAGCTGCCCGACCAGCGGATGCGCGTCCACGCCAGGCGCCGGGGCTACGAGCTAACACACCGCTGCCGTCAGGTCAGCGTGTCCGACTTCGACGACTTCGACCTCATTATCCCCATGGATGCCTCAAACGAGCGCAATCTCCGCGAACTCGCGCCCAGCCCCGAGGCGCAGGAGAAAATCATCCCCATGGCCACCTTCGTCCGCAATCTCGCCACCCGCTACGACTATATCCCCGACCCCTACTACGAAGGCGCCGAGGGCTTCGAGCTCGTGCTCGACTTGCTCGAAGACGCCTGCCGAAACCTATACGACACCCTCACCGGAGAGGAGGCCTCACGATGAAAGCGCCCGCCGTCAGATATCTCAGCTATCCCCTCATCGGAACATGGCTCGTCCTCGGACTGTTCGCCACCGTACCGGTTTTCACGGCCATCGTCGGAGGCTGGAAGGAATATCTCTGGTTCGCCGGAGGCTTCGCGGCATACATATCCCTGCGTCAGCTCCCTTTCTTCAACAAGAACGAGGGATGGATGCAGGTTTTCAGCCATGAGCTTGCCCATACGGCCGTCAGCCTGATGTTCCTTCAGCGCATCAACTCCTTCACCGCAGGCTCGCGTGAGGGCCGCGTAAGCTACAGCGGCTCCGGATTCGGCGACATCTTCATCTCCCTCGCTCCTTACTGCCTGCCGCTGCTCACCTACGTCCTGCTGCTCCTCCGGCTCCTCAGCGCCGACGAAAGCCTCTATGTCTTCGACCTCCTGACCGGTTTCACAGCCGCTTTCTATGCCACATGTTTCATGGCCCAGACCGGCACACACCAGAGCGACATCACCGGACAGGGAACCGTCCGCGCCTTCATGTTCATCCTCGCCGCATGGCTCTTCAACGCCACCCTAATCCTCCTCTCCGTGCGCGGCGGCCTCTGGCAAGCCCTCAAAACCGTCTTCCTAAACTACGCCCAGACCCTCGCCGCAGCCTTCACCTGGCTCAAGAACGCAATAGGGTGAATTTTTTCTTTGCGAAAAATTTGGCGGTTCAAAAAAAAGGTTGTAACTTTGCAGTCGCAAATGGTGCCATGGCCGAGTGGTTAGGCAACGGTCTGCAAAACCGTGTACAGCAGTTCGAATCTGCTTGGTACCTCGAAAAAAGAGACGGGCCGCTCAAAAGGGGCGGCCCGTTTTCCAATCCAAAACATTTCACAAACAACATTCCCTTAACCCAATGAAGTACGAAACCGTTTTCATTTTAACTCCCGTTTTGTCTGACGCTCAGATGAAGGAAGCGGTAGAAAAGTTCGCAAAGACTCTCACCGACAACGGTGCGACCATCGCGAACACCGAGGAATGGGGCCTGCGCAAGCTCGCTTATCCCATCCAGAAGAAGTCCACGGGCTTCTATTGCTTTATCGAATTCGAAGGCGACCCCACCCTCGTCAAGAAGCTCGACACCGCCTTCCGCCGCGACGAGCGCGTCATCCGCTTCCTGGTTTTCCGTCAGGACAAGTACGCCGCCGAATACGCCGAAAAGCGCCGCGCACGCCGCGCCGCCCAGGCCGCCGCTCCCGCTGCTCCCGCAGCCGTTGCTGAAACTGTTGAAACCGTAGAAACCAAGGAGGACTAAACGATGGCTCAGAATTCCGAAATCCGCTACCTCACCCCGATGTCGGTAGACGTCAAGAAGAAAAAATACTGCCGTTTCAAGCGTCTCGGCATCAAGTACGTTGACTACAAGGACCCCGAGTTCCTCAAGAAGTTCCTCAACGAGCAGGGCAAGATTCTCCCCCGCCGCATCACCGGCACCTCGCTGAAGTTCCAGCGCCGTGTGGCCCAGGCCGTAAAGCGTGCCCGCCACCTCGCTCTCCTGCCCTACGTAACCGACCTCATGAAGTAATCAACACCTATTAGCTAAAGGACAACGATATGAAAATTATCCTCAAAGAAGACGTCAGCGGCCTTGGATACAAGGACGACGTTCTTGAAGTGAAGGACGGCTACGGCCGCAACTTCCTCATCCCCACGCGCAAGGCAGTCGTAGCAACTCCTTCGGCTCTTAAGGTGCTCGCTGAGAACCAGCGCCAGCGCGCCCACAAGCTCGCCAAAATCAAGGCCGACGCCGAAGCCGCTGCCGCAGCTCTCGAAGGCGTTAAGCTCACCATCGGCGCCAAGACCAGCGCTACCGGCACCATCTTCGGTTCCGTCAACGCTATCCAGATTTCCGAGGCTCTCGAGAAGCTCGGCCACAACGTCGACCGCAAGCTCATCGAAATCAAGCAGCCCGTCAAGGAAGTCGGCAACTACACCGCCACTATCCGCTTCCACAAGGAAGTGTCCGCCGAAGTGCCCTTCGAAGTCGTGGCTGAATAATCCACGCAGGACAATACAATCCAATGCCCCGCGCCCTCAATCCGGCGCGGGGCATTTTTTTCGACGCACTACAATATTGGAGCCCGCGGAGCGTTAAATATAGTGATGACTCTCTGCAATGGAAAAATAATCCGAACCGTCGCCGGCCTGCTTCTCTCGCTCGCCGCCGTCCTTGCGTCGGCTCCCGGAGCCTCCGGGGCGCCGAAAGGGCGCCGCGGCCTCAACGACAAGGTGCTGAACCGCCCCTACGCCGACCTGCGGCGCTGGCACCTCGGTTTCTCCGTGGGAATGCACGCACAGGACCTGCGCCTAACCCACAACGGCTTCATCACCCCCGAGGGCGAGGAATGGCGCATGGAGCAGCCCAATTTCCAGCCCGGATTCAACGTCAGCGGCCTCATCGACCTGCGGCTCAACAACTACTTCTCGCTGCGATTCTCGCCCGGCATGTACTTCGGAAGCCGCGACATCACCATGCGCGAACTGAATACCGGCACAATCGAGCGCCAGAGCATCAAAAGCACATACGTCACACTCCCCCTCGACCTCAAGTTCGCCGCACAGCGCTGGCGGAACATAAGGCCTTACGTCGTCGGAGGCGTCATGGGAGCATTCGACGTCTCGAAGAAGCGCGCCGACTACCTCCGCCTCACAACCGCCGACGCCTACCTCACGATAGGCTTCGGATGCGACTTCTATCTTCCTTACTTCAAGCTCATTCCCGAGCTAAAGTTCTGTTTCGGGCTCATGGACGTGCTCCAGCACGACCGCCCGGACCTCGTCGACGACCCCGCGAGCCTCAAGTTCACGCAGTCGCTCGGCAAGGCCACATCCAAGATGATTGTTCTATCCTTCTATTTTGAATAATACAGCCCGACATATCGTCCTGAGCCTCGGCATGCTCCTCGCGTGCCTCCTCTGCGCCGAGAAAAGCGCGGCCCAGACCGACGCGCAGATTTCGCAGTACTGGGCCGTGCCGACCTTCTACAACCCGGCGGCCGCCGGCTCCGGCGCGGGCGACATGCTCCGCATCCGCGGCGGCGCGCGCCTCCAGTGGGTAGGCATCGACAACGCGCCGATGGCCTTCCGCCTCGGCGCCGACATGCCCTTCAAGTTCCTCAACAAGCGCTGGGGCGTCGGCCTCGTGGCCTCCCAGGAGAGCGCGGGCCTCTACCGGAGCCTCGCCGTCGGAGCGCAGATTTCCTACAAGCTCCGCAAGCTCGGGGGCGAATGGTCCGCCGGAATCCAGCTCGGGATGTACGACCAGTCCTTCAAAGGCTCCGAAGTATACCTCCCCGACGATGACGACTACCACGAAGGCACCGACGAGGCCATCCCCACCCAGGACATCCACGGCACCGCTTTCGACATCGCCGCCGGCATCCGATACGAACACAAGTGGTTCCACGCCGGCGTCGGATGCACCCATCTCACCGCGCCGACAATCTCCATGAGCGCCGGCGACCAGGCCGGAGGCTCCGAAACCTCCGGCGAGCGACGCTACGAATTCAAGGCCGACCGCACACTTTATTTCAACGCCGGGAGCAATATTCCGATAAAAAACACGTTATTTGAAATAATGCCCTCGGTGATTGTAATGAGCGACTTCACCTTCACTACCGGGCAGCTCGACATCCGCGGGCGATGGAAAAAATTCCTCAGCCTCGGCGTGGGATACCGCTGGAACGACGCCGTAGTCATCTCCCTCGCGGCAGAAATCAAGAACTTCTACCTCGGATACAGCTACGACTACGCCACATCCGCAATCCACAAGGCTTCCTCCGGCAGCCACGAGCTATTCCTCGGATACTCTCTGAAGCTCAACCTCTCCGAAAAGAACAGGAACCGCCACAAGAGCATCCGAATAATGTAAGAAAAAGTTCAACATCCACCATACTGAAACATCAGGAAAACGACAATATGAACAGTCTCAAGATGATATTCCCGGGCTTGGTAGCCGTCGCCGCCCTCGCGGGCTGCGCCGGTTCCTCTCGTTCCGGCGCCGGAGGCGAAGTCACCGGTGTCGGAGGAACGGCCTGGGCCGAACCGACGCCTTACGGAATGGTCCTCGTCGACCGCGGCTCCATGAAGGTCGGCGTCAAGGAAGACGACTCCCTCTGGAATCTCCGGGCAAACGCCCGGGGCATATCCGTCGACGGATTCTGGATGGACGAGACCGAAATCACGAACTCCAAGTACAAGCAGTTCGTGCTCTGGGTGCGCGACTCCATCATCCGCGAGCGCCTCGCCGACCCCGCATACGGCGGCAACGAGGACTTCAAGATTGAGGAAGACAAGGAAGGAAACCCCGTCACCCCCCACCTCAACTGGAACAAGCCAATTCCCTGGCGCAACCCCAACGAGGACGAGCTCCGCGCAATCGAGAGCGTCTACCGCACCAACCCCATCACCGGAGTGCGAGAGCTCGACGCCACTCAGCTCAACTACCGCTACGAAATCTACAACCACACCGAGGCCGCCAAGCGCAAGAACCGCCTTGACAACCGCCGTCGCGAGTACAACACCGACCGCCCCGTGCCCACCGCTCAGCCGATGATCAGCAAGGACACGGCTTTCTTCACCGAAGAAGGCGAGATTGTCCGCCAGACAATCTCCCGCGCGCTCACCGGCGACTATGATTTCCTCAACACCTACATCGTCAACGTCTACCCCGACACCACCGCCTGGGTCAACGACTTCGAGAACGCCTATAACGAACCTTACGTCCGCATGTACTTCGCCCACGGAGGCTATGCCGACTATCCCGTTGTCGGCGTAAGCTGGGAGCAGGCAAACGCCTTCGCAAACTGGCGCACCGACTACCTCCGCCGCTCCCTCGGCCGCGAGGGTGTCTACGTCGAGCCCTACCGCCTACCCACCGAAGCCGAATGGGAGTACGCCGCCCGCGCCGGCAACGACGACAACATGTACCCCTGGGACGGAGACCTCGCCCTCAGCGACGACAAGGGATGCTTCTACGCCAACTTCAAGCCCAACGAGGGCAACTACGTCAAGGACGGACACCTCATCACCTCCCGCGTCGGAACATACGCCCCCAACGACTTCGGTCTCTACGACATGGCCGGCAACGTCAGCGAATGGACCTCAACCGCATTCACCGAAAGCGTCGGACGCCTCACCAACGACCTCAACCCCGAGTACCGCTACGACGCCGCCCTTGAGGACCCCTACAAGATGAAGCGCAAGATTGTCCGCGGCGGCTCCTGGAAGGACGTCGCCCACAACATCCGCTCCGACCTCCGCATGTGGGAGTACCAGAACGAGCAGCGCTCCTACATCGGCTTCCGCTGCGTCCGCACTCAGATTGGTTTCGCCCGCGGGCAGAAGGCCCCCGGCAAGAACAAATAAACCGCAAACTTTTCACCGATCCATCTCCTGACAATGGGTAAAGTAAACCAATACAAGAACGTAATCAGCGCCTTCATCACCAGCGAGAACGGCCAGCGTTTCTTCAACTTCGCCTACTCCATCGGCGCCGCTATCGTCATCTGGGGCGCCCTCTTCAAGATTCTCCACCTTCCCGGAGGCAATACCCTCCTCTGCATAGGCATGGGCACGGAGGTCCTGATGTTCGTCCTGACGGCATTCGACCGTCCCCCCAAGGAATACAAGTGGGAGGAAGTTTTCCCCGTGCTCGACACCCACAATGAGGAAGACCGCCCCGACATGAACGGTGGCGGCGGAATCATCATCAACGGCGGCTCCGGAGTCCCCGCCGGACAGCTCTCCGTCTCCCCCGGTGAAGCGCGTCGCGCGGCCGGAATCCCCGGCGGCATAGACCTCAGCGAGGACGACACCCGCTCCCTCTCCGAGTCCATCGCCAAAATGAACGCCGCCGCCTCCGAGCTTTCCCGCATGGCCGAGCTCACAAGCGCGACCCAGCAGTACCTCGACCAGATGAGCGGCATCGCGCAGGAAATGACCCGACTCCGCGAGACCACCGAAGCGCTCAACAAGGTCAGCGACGTGCTCCTCCAGAGCTATCAGGCCATCACCCAGAACTCCGAGGCCATCACCGCCAGCTCCAAGGGATACGTCGACCAGATGCAGGACCTCCACCGCAACATCGGAGGTCTCAACACCATCTACGAGATACAGCTCCGCAGCGTCAGCTCTCAGATCGACTCAATAGACCGCGTCAACCGTGGAATCAAGGACATCCGCGACATGTACGAGAAGAGCGCAGAGCAGAGCGCGCGCTACTGCCAGGAAACCGAGAAAATGGCACGCTACATGCAGCAGCTCAACAGCGTCTACGAAAAGATGATTACGGCCATGACCGTAAACCTCTACCGTCCCGGCGCCATGCCCGGCATGCCCCCCGAGCCCGCAAAGGAATGACCCCGGGCTCAACAGATTTGTATCACCGAACAAGCATACCCCCGATAGAATAAATGGCCTCAACCTCCAATCGGCTGTCTCCCCGACAGAAGATGATCAACCTGATGTACATCGTGCTGACCGCGATGCTGGCCCTCAACGTGTCCAGCGACGTGCTCGACGGTTTCACGCAGGTACACGACGGCCTCACCCGCACCAACAACAACGTCGGCCTCCGAAACAGCGCGATTTACAGCCAGCTCGAGGCCCTCACCGAGCAGAACCCGGACAAGGGACGCCCCTGGCTCGACAAGGCCACAGCTCTCCGCCTCCACACCGATTCCCTCTACAGCCTCATCGACACCCTCAAGCTCGAAATCGTCCGGCAGGCCGACGGAAAGGACGGCCGCGTCGAGAACATCCAGAGCCGCGACGACCTCGAGGCCGCCGCAGTCGTCATGCTCGCCCCCGGCCGTAACCGAGGCCTGGAGCTCAGAAAGAGCATCGACGCCTTCCGCGCCCACGTGTGCAGCCTTCTCCCCGACACCCTCAAGCGCAACAACATCGCCGAAGTCCTCTCAACCGACAACATCCTCCGCCGAGGCACCCTCGTCGCCTCCACATGGGAAGAAAGCCGCTTCGAGCAACAGCCCGTCGTAGCCGCCGTGACCCTCCTCTCAAAGCTCCAGAACGACATCCTCTACGCCGAGGGCGAGGCGCTCAGCACCCTTCTGACCCAGGTCGACGCCGGCGACGTCCGCGTGAACGAACTCCACGCCCTCGTCCTTCCCCAGAGCCGACTCGTAATCAAAGGCGGAAAATACTCCGCGAACATCGTCCTCGCCGCCGTCGACACCACCCAGCGCCCTCAGGTCTACATCGGCGGAAAGCCCCTCGGCAACGACCGCGGCCTATATGAGTTCACGGCCGGCGCTCCCGGCTCCTACAACTACGAGGGCTACCTCGAGGTCCCCCTCGGCGACGGCACCACGGCCCGCCATCCCTTCACCTCGTCCTATACCGTCATGGAGCCCATGGCCACGGTATCCGCAACGATGATGAACGTTCTCTACGCCGGTATCGAGAACCCGGTGGGAATCTCCGTCCCGGGCGTGGCGATGACCGACATCTCGGCCACCATGACAAACGGCTCTCTCACCCGTCAGGGCGACCACTGGGTGGCAAAGCCCGCGACCGTCGGACAGGACGCCGTAATCAGCGTCACAGCCACAATGGACGGCAAGCCCGTCCCCGTGGCGCAGACCACCTTCCGCGTCCGCAAGCTCCCCGACCCCACGCCCTACATCGCCTACCAGACCCCGCAGGGCCAGACCGACCACTACAAGGGCTCGAAGCCCTTCGCCAAGGCCCTCCTGACTTCCGCCCCGGGCCTCGGAGCCGCTATCGACGACGGCCTCCTCGACACCCCCTTCAAGGTCCTCGGCTTCCAGACCATCCTCTTCGACGGATCCGGCAACGCTATGGCCGAGAACTCCGACGGAGCCAACTTCTCCGCACGCCAGAAACAGCAGTTCCAGCGCCTCAGCCGCGGAAAGCGCTTCTTCATCTCACGGATCCGCGCGGTAGGTCCCGACGGAATCACCCGAGACCTCTCCCCTATGGAAGTCATCGTAAACTGATTTTATACCTCACTCACATATGAACCTCAAACGCATTACCATACTCGCGGGCGCGGCACTCATCGCCGCCACTTCCGTCATGGCCCAGGACGACAACGCCGGAGGCGTCCGCCGGCGCTCGGGCGGCCGCGACCGTCAGGAACGCCGTCAGGACGGTACGGTCGTCACCGACAGAATGCAGGCCTTCTACGGCGACAACAACAGCTCCATCACCGACGCCGACCGCCAGTGGATGCGCGTGATATACCGCAACATCGACCTCGACAAGGACAAGAACGCGCCCCTTTACTTCCCCGAGGAGCCTGTCGACGGCCAGGAAAACCTCTTCCGCATCATCCTCAAGCAGCTAGCCGACGGCCGCGTCCCCGCCTACGAATACCTCGACGGACGCGAAATCTTCACCGACCAGTACCGCGTGAAGATGCGCGACGTCTTCGACCGCTTCTCAATCCCCTTCTCCGACGCCAAGGGCTCCACCGAAAAGAACCCTAAGTTCACCGTCGACGAGAACGACGTCCCCACCAACGAAGTGCTCAGCTACTTCGTCCTCGAGCGCTGGGAGTTCGACACCCGCCGCAACAGCCTCCGCCCCGTGGTCGAGGCCATCTGCCCCGTACTGCACCGCTCCGGCGACTTCGGCGGCGAAGCCCTGAAATATCCCATGTTCTGGGTCCGCTTCTCCGACATCCGCCCCTACCTCGCCGCGCAGACCATCTTCGTGGACGACGACAACAACCTCCCCACCTGCACCTACGACGACTTCTTCACGCTCAACATGTACGACGGCGAGATCTACAAGACCCGCAACCTCAAGAATCGCTCGATGGTCCAGATGTACAGCAACCCCGACGACCTCAAGCGCGCCCAGGACAGCATCCAGGCACGCCTCGACCACTTCGAGGACAAGCTCTGGGTTCCCTCCCGCGAAGAAGTACTTGCCGCCCGCGCAAAGCGCGAGGCCGCGGCCGAGGGCAAGGAGGCGCCGGCCGACGAAGGCAAGGAAGCCGCTGTCTCCGAGCAGTCCGAGCCCAAGCAGGAAAAAGCCTCCAAACGCTCCACTAAACGCTCCGAAAAGAAGTCCTCAAAAAAATACAAGGAGCAGAAGCCCAAGAGCTCCTCGAGCTCCAACGCCGTCCGTTCCGTGCGCAACCGCAAGAAAAAATAGGACCCGTTTCTTATAACATTTTTTAATTAACCAAACGGCGATTTTTTCGTAACTTTGTGGTGAAGCCGGACCGCCATTTCCCGGCGGTCCGGCTTCCCAATACTAAAACACCAAGTTTACACACACATCCCAATCATGAAGAAGAAATTCATCTGCGTTGTCTGCGGATACATCCACGAAGGCGACGAAGCTCCCGAAAAGTGCCCCGTATGCGGCGCTCCACGCTCCAAATTCAAGGAAATGGACGAAACCGAAGCCCTCCAGTTCGTCACCGAACACGAAATCGGCGTTGCCAAAGGCACCGGCGAAGAAATGATTAAGGACCTCAACGCCCACTTCCTCGGTGAATGCGGCGAAGTAGGCATGTACCTCGCCATGTCCCGTCAGGCCGACCGCGAAGGCTACCCCGAAATTGCCGAAGCCTTCAAGCGCTACGCCTTCGAAGAGGCCGAGCACGCCGCCAAGTTCGCCGAACTCCTCGGCGACTGCGTATGGGACACCAAGACCAACCTCATGAAGCGCATGCAGGCCGAAGCCGACGCAAACGCCGACAAGATGCGCATTGCCCGCAACGCCAAGGAGCAGGGCCTCGACGCAATCCACGACACCGTCCATGAAATGGCTAAGGACGAAGCCCGCCACGGACGCGGCTTCGCCGGCCTCTACGACCGCTACTTCGGCAAATAACCGACTCCTTCAACTACTTTGAGGCTGCGCCGTAATTAAGCTATTTTCGGCGCAGCCTCTTTATGTTTTGGAACCGATACGAAAAAAGAGGCTGCACATACGGCACAGCCCCCATATCCGTAATTGATTGCTGATTAGCGCCTCTTAGTCGATGGCGACGGTGAATTCTCCGGAGAAAATCTTGCGGTCAGCCTTCACAGCCTCCTCGAGATGGCTTCCGGATGTCGACTTGGTTTCGGTTTTGGGAACCACCATGCCTCCGGTCTTCAGTACGGTGCCTTCGGAGGAGAGGCATGTGATTTTAACGAAGCACTCGCTGGAGAGGGTGTATACCTTGTCGGCTTCAAGCGCGGGCGCGGTTGCCTTGGGCTTGGCCGTCACCGTGAAAGAGTACTTCGAGGGAATCTCGTCGGCGGCCTGGAGATTCAGTTCATATTTCCAGTCGATAGGAGTAGTCACTGTGGTGGTCGTGCCGCCGGGGTTGGTGTAGGACACCTCTATATCCCACAGTTCATAGTAATCGGGGCTCAGAGACATGGAGTAATCAACAACTACTGTCTCTGTTTTCTTCGCGGGATCTACGGGATCGTCCTTGTCGTCTCAGCAGCCGGCGAGCGAGACACTCATGGTCGTTGCCATGAAAAGGGCCATGGCCATGAAAAGCATCTTTCTCATATTTTTGCAGTAAGATTTTGGTTTATTGTTTTCTGATGCAAAGTTCGCTAAAAATGAATTTCCGACAATGCGGAACTCCGTTTATTTTGTATCAGAATGTACCGCCGGAGGGCATATCCGGGCAACTTGTTGTATCAAAATTTGTATCAAATCCGTCCACAGCCAAACATCATCACCCCGGGCGCATCTCTGCGTCCGGGGGGCGTATAATACAGGCAAAAGAAAAAAGAAGTAACGTAAAGAGATTAGAGAAAGTCAGTCTTAGGGGTAGGATTGTGTGTGTGTTCTTGAATTTTGGTGCTAAAGGGAGGAGCGGGCTCAGAAGCCGGGGCCGGTGGGAAGGCCGAATGCGGGAGTGACGAAAGCGGCGACGTCCGTGTTGCCGGTAAGGTCGGCGAAGGTGAGCCAGAGGATGAGCAGGATAATCAGAAATATGGCGCCTATCGCCACCCAGAGATTTGTCCTGTTCTTTTTCTCGACGCGCTTTTCAGCTTGCTTGTATGGATCGTTCGACATAGCAGATGAGTTTTTATCGTTTTGTTTGAATAAAAAACAAGGGAAAAGCGTTTTTAGTTCGTAGGGTGGAAAAAAATACGTATATTTGCCCGCAAAAGATAGCCTATGCAGAACGAAGAACAATATTTCACAGAAGCGGAACTCCCTGAGGTTAGCGCGCTTGCCCGCGGGCTGGTGCGCAGATTCTACGGAAGGATGAGCCACGAGGACATCCGCCGCCTGAGGGCGGGGCTCCGCACGGCGGCCGAAAACGGAACGCTCAAGGCCACCCGCTTCGGAATAAATCCCGTGCTCCTGGCCCTGAGGACCGCCGAGGAGCTGTGTACCTCGCTGTCGCCCGACACCAACATGGTGACGGCCCTCCTCGTCGCGCCGATATATGCCGGGGCTGAGACCGCCCCTGAGGCCGAGGCCCTCAAGGGGCTTTGGGGCGAGGACGTTGCCCGGCTTGTGGGAGGTCTCCGCAAGGTGAGCGGCATCTACGCCCACGCCGCGACTGTGCAGAGCGACAATTTCCGCAAGCTTCTCCTGACCTTCGCCGAGGACATCAGGGTGATAATCCTCATGATTGTCGACCGCCTTGTGCTCATGCGCGCCGTCAACCACCATCCCGACGAGAAGGCCGTGAAAGAGCTCGCCCACGAGGCCAACTACCTCTACGCTCCCCTCGCCCACCGCCTCGGGCTGTACGCCATCAAGAGCCAGCTCGAGGACATGGCGCTGAAATACGGCAACCGCGAGATTTTCTCCGCTATCGCCCGCCAGCTCAACGAGACAAAAGCCAAGCGCGACCGATATATCTCCGCTTTCATCGACCCTATCCGCACGCGGCTCAAGGCCGAGGGACTGAGCTTTGAAATAAAGGGACGCACCAAGAGCATCTCCTCCATCTGGCACAAGATGAAGAAGCAGCACAACTCCGTGGAGGACATCTTCGACCTCTTCGCAATCCGCATCGTGCTCGACGTCCCCCCCGAGCGCGAGAAAAGCGCATGCTGGCTCGTCTATTCCATTGTCACGGACATGTACCTCCCCAACCCCGACCGCCTCAAGGACTGGATAAGCATCCCCAAGAGCAATGGCTACGAGAGCCTCCACATCACCGTCTACGGCCCCGACGAGCGCTGGGTGGAGGTGCAGATACGCACCAAGCGAATGGACGAAATCGCCGAGAAGGGTCTCGCGGCCCACTGGAAATACAAGGGCATCAAGAGCGAGAGCAACCTCGACGCATGGATGACAAACATCCGCGACATTCTCGAGACGGCCGAGACCGGCCCCATGGAGCTCATAAAGAACGTGAAGATGGATGTCTACTCCCGCGAGGTATTCGTCTTCACCCCCAAGGGCGACCTCTACAAGCTCCCGCAAGGCGCCTCGCTCCTCGACTTCGCTTTCAACATCCACACGCGCGTGGGCTCGCAGTGCGTCGGCGGCCGTGTAAACGGCAAGAACCGCAAGCTCAACTACAAGCTCAATTCCGGCGACACCGTCGAAATCTTCACCTCCCCGCAGCAGGAGCCCAGCCGCGACTGGCTCAACATCGTCGTCACCTCCAAGGCCCGCAACAAAATCCGAGCCATGCTCAAGGAGGCCGAGTCAAAGAGCGCGGACATAGGCAAGGAACTCCTGCAGCGGCGCCTCAAGAACCGCAAAATAGACTTCGACGAGGCCACGATGTCGCGGACGCTGACACGCATGGGCCACAAGAACTCCATCGAGTTCTTCAGCGCCCTCGGGCGAGGCGACATTGACATAAACGCCGTAATCGAGGCCTACACCGCCTCCGGCGAGAAAGCCCAGGACAACCCGGCGGACCGCGTGTCGGCCAGCGAGTTCACACTCCAGACCGCTCCCACAGAGGGAACAAGCCCCGGCTCCGAGGGCGGCGACGAAAAGGGAGCCGACGTGCTGGTCATAGGCGAAGGAATCAAGGGCATGAGCTACCGCATGGCCCGGTGCTGCAACCCCATCTACGGCGACGAGGTATTCGGCTTCGTCTCGGCGGAAGGGGTGATAAAAATCCACCGCACGGACTGCCCCAACGCGGCGCACATCCGCGAGCGCTACCCCTACCGCCTCGTTCCCACGCGCTGGAGCGGCAAGATGGGCTCGCAGTTCGCCGCCACCCTCCGCGTGGTCGGCAAGGACGACCTCGGCATCGTCACGAACATAAGCTCGATAATCACCAAGGAGAAAAACGTAAGCCTCCGCACGATATCCATCGACTCCAACGACGGCCTCTTCCAAGGCATTCTCGTGGTGGGAGTGTCTGACACCGCATCGCTCAATTCACTGATAAAGAAAATAAAAACCGTAAAAGGCGTAAAAGATGTACAACGCAGCAAATAAACTTAGCCTCGGGCTGACGCTCGCACTGTCGGTCCTCGGCGTCCTCAGCTCATGCGGCCCCTCGGCCGAAGAGCGTGCAGCCGCCGAACTTCTCGGTCAGGCCGAAGGCCTCTATGACATGAAGGAATACCAGAGCGCAATCGACTCCATAAAAGCCCTGAACGAGCGCTATCCCAAGTTCGCCGACATCCGCAAGTCGGGCCTGCGCATTCAGGCACAGGCGACCGAAGGCCTCGTAAAGGACAGCATAGAGGCCATAGAACCCGTTCTGGCCGAGTCTACTCTCCGATGCGACAGCCTTCAGGGGCTCTTCACGGAAGTCAAGGCCTCAGCCGAGGGCATCGACGGCTACTACGTTCCGAAAAGCACCGGAACATCCACCGGAATGGACGCCACGGGCATTCAGCCGCGCGTGAGCACGGAAGGCTACTTCTATCTTGCCGCCAACATCTCCGGGCGCACCGTAGGGCTGAACCGGCTGAAAATCTCCGCCGGAAACGAGAGCTGGACCTCGCAGCCCGTGAGCGCCACGCGCGTTCTGACCGTGGAAGGCTCGGAAATAGCAAGCCTCTCGCCGGAAGAAGTGGCCGGACTCGGACCGTGGCTCGCAGGCCATGGAGCCAAAGGTCTCAAGGGTACTTTCGAAGGAAGCCGCGGCACGGTCAGTTTCGCTGTCTCCCCTGCCCTGCGCGAGCGCATAATGCTGTGCGAGGAATACGCCACGGCGCTCCAGACAAAGCGCTCGGCATCCATCCAGCGCGAGAAACTCGAGCGCAAGCTCCAGAGCGTCCGCGACTACCTCGCGAACCTCCCGCTGCCGTCGCAGGATTAGCTGATATAGCTTACTTAGCTAATTTAGCCAAGCTCTACAACAGCGCCTGATGCAATATCCTTCTGAGCGTCGGGGAGGAGGGGCGGCTGTCGGAGAGGACGCGGATTTCCGCGAAGGCTTCCGTGACCGCTCCGGCCTTGTCGGCCTCGGCGATATAGTCGGCTACGAGCTTCGCGAAGCCACGGGTCAGCGTGTCCGTCATCCTCACCGCCGCCGAGGCGGCAAGAAGCAGACGTATGGCCTCGAGACGGAATTTCAGCACAAGCTCCTCGCCGGGCTGGTAAGATGAGAAATCGGCTATAAGCCGCCTTATTACTGAAATCCGCGCCCGCGAACAGCTTCGCTTTCCGCGCGAGCACTCTTTCGCCAGCTCCCCGGCGAACTTGTCGAAAAGAGCCTCCGGATCAGGCGAGAGAAAATACTCGAAATAGTTCCTGATTTCCTTGCGGGCCGAATAGGCCTCGAGAATAAGCTGCCGGAGCTGGTCCTTGTCCATAAGGGCCAGCTCCTTTTTAAGTGTAGCCTTGGACATCAGCGCACGAGGACCTTACGGGCGCCTCCGGGATAAAGGACAATGTACATGCCGGGAACAGCGACAGACACTCGGGCCGAGCCCGAGCGGTCGACAACCGACTGCCCGACGAGCATTCCCGTGAGGGAATACACACTCAGGACATCGCCATCCCTTCCGGAATACTTCACTCCGGAACCGGATACTACAGGATTGTCGAAATAGGCGGGAATATCGGGCACGTCGAGCCATTCGGGGACCTCCGCGATGCCCGGACGCGAGAGCCGCGTGGGATTGCCGGAATTGTCGAATGCCTGTACCTTATAATAGTACGCGTGCGCGTAAGGCTCCGGAAGCTGCACGAAGTACTCCTGCACGTCGCCTACCGAAACATCCGACCAGTCGTCAAGCGCCTCGGTGTGGCCGCTGAAAAGTGTAATAGCAATGTCGTCGAGTGCCATATTGCCGGAAATCTTCGTGTATACGAAACGGATTCGGCGCGCACTCTCGGGGAAATCGGAGAGCGTGACGGTCATTCCCCCCTCCTGCGGGCATGGGGAGGTCCTGTAGACAGTGGTCCAGTCCCTTCCGGCCACATCCGAAACCTCGACGCTAAGGATATCGGCCGGCTGCTCGGAGGCGCCGCGCTGCCAGAAGCTCAGGCGGATAATCCTGTCGCCGAAAAGAGGCGTCTCGAGGATGGCGTCGCTGTTGAACTTGAGCGCCGGGGCGGTGTCGCCGTAAAAGCCGGTTGAGTTGACCATGTAAAGGTCGCGCGCTGTGCCTGACCAGCTCCAGCCTTCGGGGAGGGAGAGCTCCGTAGTGGCGCTGTGTCCGAAATTCAGTTCGTGGAGGTATCGCGCGCCACGGAGGGCCTCGATGGACAGATGATAGTCGACAGCGCCTTCCACGGCCTTCCAGCGTGCCGTGAAGGCTCCGTTGTCGTCGAGCATTGCCGTATCCTCGACATCGGGGACAATATCCGCCCAGTCAGGCGCGGGGATGCGGAAGGCGAGCTCCGCTGATGCGGGGCCGGTGTTCCTGCCGAGCGTGGCCCTGACTGTGAGGTAAAGGTCTATGCCCGTCGGCAGATCCGTCAGCGTCAGAGAGGGCTGCGCGCAAGAAAAGTCGCGATAAAAAAATTCGTCAGGCTCCCCTTCGGATATGCGGGAATATACATCCACAAGGTAGGCGGTGGCATTCTCCACTGCCTGCCACGAAACACGCACGGAAGAGGCGTCGCCGAGGGAGGCGAGGAGCTGTTCGGGTACACCGAGTTCCACCCTCCCGCCGGCGACCTTGAACGAGATGTTCCCCTCCGAGTCCTCGGCGATTTCCGTCAGGGGAAGGTCGATGGGGCGTCCGCCCCAGCTTACGAGCGCCGGGGTCGTTCCGGCGCTGAACTCGGTGCGTCCGAGCGGTCCGGGCCACGGGTAGGATGCGAGACATTCGTCGTTATGGGAATTGGCCACGCCTCCGGCCTCGACAAGATCGACGTACTGGTGCGTGGCGAGGTCGTTGACGGTGTTCTGCGCGAAGACGGCGGGGTCGTGGTGGATATGCCACACGAGAAGGCCGTGCGAGGGCAAGGAGGCGTCGCGCCCCGTCTGCTGACGGTTCTCGAGAAGGAAATACTCGTTGTCGCGTTCGGTCCTGATCATGTAGCCCTCGCGGGAGCCTGCCGGGATAGTGACGTTCTCGGGCGCGTCGAGCACCTTGGGCTCGGTCCAGCCCAGATAATACCGCTCGAACACCGACATGTTCGGCGGCATTCGGCTGTCGTCAAGACTCCAGCCAGCGTCCATCACACTCCATACATCCGGCGTGAAGGCCATGCCGTCCATCGAGCTGTGGCCCAGCTCCGGAAGGCCGAGAAGAGTGGCAAGCTCGTAGACGAACACGCCTGTTCCCGCCGGCTTGTCGTACTCCCACTCGTTGATGCAGGAATAGCGGTCAATCCTGACACCTCCGATTTCCGCGGTTTTCTTCTTGGCTTCGAGAGAGCCGGAGTGAGGCCAGACCGAGGAGGCCGGACCATAGGAAGCCTCTCCCTGACCGGCATAGACGACAATCAGATTGTCGGCTGTGCCGTCGCCGTCGAGGTCGAAGCGGGAGAAATCGATGGTCGACTCGAGGAGCGGAGCGGCGTGTACAATCATGTCCTCGGCGCTCTTGTCCGCGCCGGAGGAGGTGTTCGTTCCGTAATAGCTCCGGTTCTGCGGAAGGGTCACGGGTCCGAAAACCGAGAATTTCGGAACGAACTTACCCTCCGACTGTTCCGAGAAATAAGCGGACACCGAACCCGCGGCGCCGTATTCGGAGAAAGAATCATCGGAAAGAAGTCCTGAAAAATAGGTCAGGGGCATCGGGTGCGAGAACCTGACGTCCCTGTACTGCACGAGCAGGACGGCAACCGGAACTTCGCCCTGGGAGGGATATACTTTGGAAGTCGCGGGGCGCGAAGGATGCATCGGCGGGGTCGGCCGCGCCGGCGCGGGAAACGCCTCGGAAGCAATCCCGAGTGCAATTGCGGCGATAAGATACTTGAATGGTGCTGTTCTCACAATCCGGAATAATAATTGGTTTTGATGGTTTATCGTTTACTGACTATGAGCTTATAAGGGGATTCGGCCCCTTATAAGCCCATAGTCGAAAAGTTGCTGGCGCTCTGCGCTTACCGGACCATCATACGGGCTGCTCCGTCAGGAACAGCAACGATGTAGAGCCCGGGGGCGGGGAAGCGGAGGGATGCACGGCCGGAGGCATCGGCTGTCGCAGAGGCGACGAGCATTCCTGCGGCGTTGAACACACGGACGGCGTCGCCGGCCGAGCCCTCAAAGGAAAGCTCGCGTCCGGAGAGGCGGAGGCCCGAAGGCTCTGCGCCGGGAGCGGACACACCGGAGATCTGGCCGGGAACGACGGTGTGGACCTTCGAGGCCTGGGAGTGCTTGCCTTCGGCATTCACGGCCTTCACGCTGTAGTTGACGGCCACGGCATCGGGCACCGTCGAGAGGTCTACGATGAAGGAATCCGTATCGCCCACATTCTTTTCCTTGAAGTCAGCCACGGTCTTCGTGGCGGTGGTCTGCGTGGTGAGCTTTAGGTCGTCGAAGGCAAGGTTGCCGCGGTTCTTTGTGAACACGAAGCGTACCTGACGCACGGTCTCGGGAATTTCGTCTATTACGACATCCTCACCCGTTGTGGCCGTACCGAGGGTTATGTTCTTGATTACCGACCACTCGGAGCCGGCGGACTCGCGGCCCTGGACGGAGAGCGTGTTGGGCGTGGCGAGGCTGCCGCTCGCGGTACGGTACCAGAATTCGATTCGGTCGATGCTGTAGGTATAGACGGGGCTCGTCAGGGAGCGGCCCGTGGTGCTGAACTTGAGGGAGGGGGCGGAATCGCCGTAGTATCCGAGCGAATTCGAGCCGTAGAGGTCCGAGTTGCCGCCGCTCCAGTCCCACCCTTCGGGGAAAGTGAGGGTGCTGCCCTTTCCGAAGTCGAGGGTCTCGACTTTCGTCCCTCCGGAAATCACCGCATCGACGTCAAGGAGGTATGCCACGGCACCGGGAACCTTGGTCCAGTTAGCAGTGAAGGAGTTACGGGATACGGAAGACTCGGGAAGAATCTGGGGGCTCATGTATTCCCAGGCGAGAGCCGGCATTACAAAGGAGGCTTCCCCGGAAGTCTCGCCACGGGCCTGCCCGGAGGCGGCGGTGACAGTGAAGCGGTACAGGGCTTCTGACTGAAGATTCTCGACCCTGTATTCCGTTCCCTCGACCTCGGCTTCGCGGAGGGCATAGATCTTCGAGCCGTCTTCTGCCTCGGTGTAGAGGTCAATGAGATAGGTCTTGGCGAATTCCACGGGCTCCCAGGAGAGGAGCGCGGCGCCGTCCTCGCGGCCTTCGCCCCTGAGGCCCTGAGGCACGCCCAGATCTATGGGTCCGCCGCAGACCTTGAAGGAGATGACGCCGTCGGCGTCCTCGAAGATTTCGGTAATGGGGACGTCGATGGCGCGCCCTGCCCAGCTCTTGAGGGCCGGAGAAGTGGTGGAGGTGAAGGACGTCTTGTTGCGGGTTCCGGGCCAGGGATAGGTCCTGAGATTGTCCTCGTAGCTCGAGTTGGCTACGCCGCCGGCCTCGATGAGGTCAACGTACTGGTGGCTCTGGGTATTGTTCACGGTGTTGCGGTTCCAGACGGACTGTACGAAGTCCACATGCCAGATGAGCATGCCGTGGCCGGGAAGATATTTGTCCCAGCCTACCTGCTGGCGGTTCTCGAGGAGGTAGAACTCTGTTTCTTTCTCGGTCTGGATGATGCAGCCGTCGTTGGAGGCGCCGATTTCCTCGAGGTTGATGCCCGCGGGGCCGTCGAGGAGCCTCGGCTCTATCCAGCCCATGGCGTTGCGCTCGAAAATCGAGTAGTTGGGAGGCGTGCAGCCGTCGTTGTTGTAGGGGCCGTAGTCGAGCACGCTCCAGGAGTCGGGAGTGTAGTAGGCGCTTCCGGTGGTGCGGTAGAGGTCGGGGAGGCCCATCACGTGGCTGAACTCATGGATGAAGGTGCCGACGCCGTCCGGGCGGTTCTGCTCCCATTCGTTGGTGCAGGCATAGCGGCTGAGGGTCTTGCCGTCGAGCTTGATGGCCTTTCCGGCGGCCTCGAGCTCGTAGGAGTGGGGCCAGACGGTTTCGGCGGAGCCATAGGAGGCCTCGCCCTGCCCTGCGTAAAAGATGAAGACGTTGTCGACGTAGCCGTCGTTGTCAAGATCGTATTTCGAGAAATCGACCTCCGAATCCAGAATCTTAGCCGCGTCGACGAGCATCTGCTCGGGATTGCGGTCGTTGCCGTACATGTCGTTGCCGCCGTAGTAGGAGCGGTTCTCGGGAAGGGTGACGGGACCGTAAACCTCGAACTGCGGGCGGAACTTGCCGCCGGACTGTTGTATGAAATACTCGCGGGCACAGCCTGTGCCTCCGTACTCGCTGAAGCCCTCCTTGTTGATCATGTCGCCGAAGTACTGGGCCGGATTGGGATGCGTGAACTTGACGTCCTTGTATTCCACAAGAAACACGAGGGCGGGAATGTCGCCCACACGGGGGAAATTGCCGGAGAAGCGTCCGAGGCCGCTCTGGGCAAGAGCCGAGCGGCGCACACCGGGACGGAGGGACACATAGCGGTAGAGCGCGTCGACCACGGCCTCGGGGTCGACTCCCGAGACGTAGCTGCGGGCCGCGGCGCTGCGGCGGAGGGGCGACGACTCAGCCTTCATCGGGCTGAACTCCACCTCGCCCGTGGCTCCGAGACGCACATAGCGGAGGGCGCCCGTAGCGTCGGGGAAAAGAGGCAGTCCGTCCTCGCTGAGGTAATAGTGGAAATTTTCGTCGCCGGCCAGTTCGGCCCTGATTGTCGTACCGTCCGGCTGAGCTACCTCCCGGAGCCCGAGTTTCGCCGGAACAGCGTCGGCCATGAAGCATCCCGCGAGCCCGAAAGCTATGGCGAGCGTGAGTGCTTGTTTCTTCATAAGGTGAGATCGATTGTGGAATTAAGTATGAGTTTTTATAATAACGTCAGATTTTGATTTGAGAGGGCAAAGATATGAAATTATTCCGAAAAACACGCCGTATGGCGCACAAAAAGTGCGCATTTGCGTTCATTTAGCTTCCTTGGCCTCGCTGGGGTGCTTCAGGAAGTACTGGTGGAGGAGCTCGCGGATGTCGAAGAAGTGGTCGGTGGGCTTGGCGGAGCCCTTGGCCGCGCTGATCACATCGAAGCCCGAGGAGTCGAAATGCCGGTCTGTGGCCGTATTTCCCGAGAGGTTGAGGAAATCGTACTCGTGCTGGGGATAGACCACGACCCAGGCGTTGTCCTTGTCGGCTCCGGTGCCCGAGGCCGCGATGACGAGAAGGAGATGGTTCAGCTTGTACTGCCAGATGCGCGCGAGGTCGAATTTCCCGTTCTGCTCGTAGACGTAGATGCGGTTAGTGAGCTGCCGGAGGTCCACGGGGTTGTTCTCGATTACCTGCATGGCATAGTCGAGCATCTTCTGGCGGTCAGCGCGCGTGCGCTTTTCCTTGGCGTAGATGGGCTTCAGCTCCTCGAGGAGCCGGGGATTGACTGCCGGCCGGTAGGGGTCGTAGTCCTCCTGAAAGAGGGTGCCGTAGTAGAATGCCTGAAATTCCTCGGAGGTCATGGTCGTGTCGTTCTTGAGGAATTCGGAGAGAAGGCGCCCGTAGTAGAGCTTCGAAGACGGGTCGGTGGTCTCGCGGGCTATGAGCTCGAGATCAGGCTTGCCGAGGGCCGCGCGGGCATCGGCGCCGAGGGCCGGAAGAGCAGTGAACAGAGAAAGGAAGAGAAGTACTGAGATTGTGAGATTGCGGATATTCATTTCTAAACAGTAATGGAGGGAGGTTCGGGAGAGCGAGGAGAAGAGGGGCGGGTCAGAAGACCACCGCGGCGACAGCGACGGCGGCCATCGAACAGCACACCACGGCCGGAAGCCCGGCGCCGCAGAGATAGTCGATGTAGGCGTGGCGCGCCTTTCGCAGGACAGCGCCGGAAGGCGTCCGGGTGAAGGCGAGAGAGCCGAGGAAGGCTCCCAGCGCCGAGCCGACAATCACAGCCGCGGCCGTATGGGAGAAGCAGAGCCCGAGGACGGCGCCGACCGCCGTGCCGGCTGTGGCATAAGCCAGAGGCAGCATCGTGAGCATGGGATTTCCTGAATTCAGCATGCTGAGGCCGAGGACTATCACTGCGGCAACGCCCCAGAACAGCAGGGCGTTTGCCGAGACGACGAATTCGCCGCCGGCGTCGCCGACACACGCGCAGACAACAGCGGCATACCCTGCCACGGCTGAGGCTATGGGGTATCGGAATGCAAGAATCAGGCCTGCGACGGCAAGGATTATGGCAAGGACGGAAAGGATGTTCATTCTGTTTTCGGATAATCGGGCGGGGTCAGCGATGACAGACGCTCTTTCCACAAAATTAGTCAAAATATGTCATTACCGCCTGCTAATATTCAATTTTTTTGGAAGAATTTGCATTATTTAGCGTTGAAGGTAGCACCCGCACCCGCTTCGCCGGATTTGCCGGAATATGCCGGAATTTCTTACTTCCGTGCAAATATTTTTTCAAAAAAGCTGTAATATTTAAATAATTATTCCTAACTTTGCCACAAATAGAGGAAGGAGTGAAATATGCTCCGCGCGCGTAATAAGCGCGATAAAAAGATAATAATCAATAAATTCAATACCGATCATGAAACATTTTCTAACCCTTATGCTCCTGATCTTCACGGGAGTGTTCAGCGCGTTTGCCGACGGCGTTCCGGAATACGACATCGAAGGCAACGGCACCGGCAACCAGGGCACCTATCTCGTGAAAGTGTCTGTCATCACCAAAAACAAGAAAATTGACGACTCCGAGCTTGTCAAGGCCGCTGTCCACGGCGTACTCTTCCGCGGCTTCTCCAGCAAGGAGCACCGCCAGAACCAGCGCCCCGTCGCCGGCAGCCCCGCAGTCGAGGCCCAGCACGCCGACTATTTCAACTCCTTCTTCGGCGACGTCGGAGCTTACCGCAACTATGGCCAGACCGTCGGCGGCTCCCGCGCAGTGGTGAAGTCCGGAAAGAAATACCGCGTGAGCGCCACAGTGACCGTAAACAAAGACCAACTCCGCAAGGACCTCGAGCAAGCCGGGGTTGTACGCGGCCTAAATTCAGGATTCTGACATGAAACGACTTATCCTCAGCCTCGCCGCAGCCCTCGCGCTGTCCGGGGCAAGCGCCGAGACCGCATGGGTCACCCTCAACAACGGCAACATCATCAAAGGCGACGTAACCCGCACCGACACCCGGGTGACAATCGTCACGCCTGACGGCCGCACCCTCTCATACTCCCCCGTCGAAGTCTACAAAATCTCAGCCACCGAGCCCGTGCTCCCCGCCGTTGGCAAGGACCCCGCGCTCGCCGACTATTCCGAGAGCGACCGCGGCTTCTGGATCCGGGGCCGCGTCGGCGCCTCCTACGCCCTCTTCCTCACCGAGCACTGCACGCCCTTCGCCGAAATCGACGTCGCCGGCGGCTACCGCTTCAACCAGTACCTCAAGGCAGGCGTAGGCCTCGGCGGACGCATGTACTTCCAGAACGACCGCATCCGCGCGCGACACGACAAGTGGTCGCTGCCCATATTCGCCACCGTCGAGGGCAACTTCGTCAACGACACATACCGCACCGTCGTCCCCTATTACAGCTTCGACCTCGGCGCCGCGGTCCGCGACGGGTTCATGATGCGTCCGGGCGTGGGCATCCGCGTCGGCAGCAAGCGCTCGGCTCTCATAGTCGGCCTCAACTACACGGGCCAGGTCCTCAAGTACCGCACGGGCAAGGACCGCTTCGTCTCCGCCCTCGGAATCTCCGTGGGCTATGAATATTGAATCAAGCATACTGACACCAATCATGAAAAAGACATCAATCCGTCTGCTGGCCTCCGCGGCCCTTCTCGCCGCCGCTTTCGCCTGCAAGACCCCCACTGTGATAGACAACACATACTCCATGACCGCCTTCCCCGTGGAGTGCATGGGCACCGACCTCGACGGTTCACAGACCATGCGCGTCTTCGGAACCGGCAAAAACAAGGCCCAGGCCATGGAGACAGCAAAGAAAAATGCCGTCAAGGCCGTTCTCTTCGAGGGCGTGACCCACGGAACGGCAGGCTGCAATGTCCGCCCCGTAATCGGCGGCGCAAACCCCATGGAAAAGAACGAGGCCTACTTCAACCGCTTCTTCGCCGACGGTGGCGCATACAAGGACTTCACCTCCATGGCCGACGAAAAACGCACCTCCCGCCTCAAGAGCTCCGACAAGTCAATCGAGAACTGGGGCGTGGTCGTGCGCGTGAACCGCGCGGCGCTCAAGGACCGCATGATTGCCGACGGTATTATCGAACCCTAATAGTCTATTCCCTAAAACACATGAAGACAAAGCTATTCGGCATCCTCCTGCTCGCGGCAGGAATGCTCATGGGCGCCGCCACAGCCTCCGCCCAGGCCAAGAAGCCCACGCTCATGGTCGTGCCCGGCGACACCTGGTGCTCGGCCAACGGATACATGATCGAGACCGACAACCAGGGCCGCAAGTCCGCCATCCCCGACTATGAGCGCGCCCTCCGCGAGGACATGGACCTCGCAAACGCAATAACCAAGGTCAACGAGCTCATGGCCGAGCGAGGCTTCCCCATGAAGGACCTCGCCTCGATCGTGAAGACCATCAACCAGAACGCCGTCGAAGACGAGATGACAACAAGCCGCACCTCCGGCGCGACACTCGCCGAGACGCCCCTCGACCGCCTCTACAACCGCGCCAAGGCCGACATTATAATCGAGCTTACATGGAAGGTGAACACCATGGGCCCCAAGCGCTCCGTGACCTACACCCTCAAGGGCGTCGACGCCTACACCAACAAGCAGGTCGCCGCGGCTTCCGGCACCGGTGCCCAGTCCTTCACAGCCGAAGTCCCCGTGCTCATCGAGGAAGCCACACTCGAGAAGATGGACGGATTCGTCGGCCAGCTTCAGGACCACTTCGACGACATGCTCGCCAACGGCCGTGAAATCATACTCACCGTCCGCGTCTTCGACAACGGCTCGGGGCTCAGCTTCGAGGACGAGTACGACGGCGAGGAGCTCACCGACATTATCGACCGCTGGATGTCGCAGAACACCATGAACCACCGCTACAATCTCTCCGACGCAACAGAGTCCGCCCTCCATTTCGAGCAGGTGCGCATCCCCATCTACCGCGAGAACGGAATGGCCATGGACGCCCGCGCCTTCTCCAACTCCCTGCGCAAATACCTCGGGAAGGCTCCCTACAACATCCCCTGCAAAATCCTCACCAAAGGCCTCGGCCGTGCCGACATAGTCCTCGGCGAGAAATAACTCAGACACCACGCCATGAACAAGAAAATAACCGGCCTCGCCGCCGCCCTCCTCATAGCCTTCGGCGCACATGCCGCCGACTGCGACCTCCACGTCCAGGTCGTCAAGCCCACCGCTGAAATGTGCGGCGGCGACGACGCCGTGGCCACCCAGCTCGCCTCGCGCCTCCTCCGCGCCCTCACAGCCGACGGCGTCAGCGCCGACGACAACTACGGCCAGCTGTACATCACGGGACGTTTCGACGACATCTACAAGGAAACAGTCCCCGGCCCCCCCGCAAGCACCGCCGTCCACACCACCCTCACCCTGCTCGTCGCAGACATCTTCGGAAACAAGGTCTTCGACTCCGAGAGCTTCGAGCTCCGCGGCGTAGGAACCAGCAACCAGCGGGCCTACATCAACGCCCTCGGTCAGATTTCCGGACGCAACGACGCCTTCAAGGGTTTCATCCGCCGGGCAAACGCCAAAGTAATATCCTACTTCGACGCCAACTACCGCCAGCTCCTAAACAAGGCCGCCGCGGCCGCCAAGATGCACGACTACGACCAGGCCCTATACTGGGCCGGACTCATCCCCGAGTGCTCCAAGGGATACCCCTCCGCCCACAAGGCCATGATCGCCTACTGGCAGGGATACCAGGACCTCGAGGGCACAAAGCTCCTCAACCAGGCCCGCGCCGCCTTCGCCGTCTCCCCCAACGCCGAGGGAGCCGCCGAGGCTTACGCCCTCCTCAATCAGATTGAGCCCGCTTCCTCAGCCTACCCCGAGGCGATGAAGTTCGCCGAGGACGTCCGCAAGCAGACAAAGGTCGAATATGACTTCGAGGTACACAAGAAGTACGAGGACTCCCTCGAGACCGAGCGGCGCCGCATCGACGCCGCGCGCCAGATCGGCGTGGCTTACGGTCAGGGCCAGAAATCAACTACCACCAACATTCTCTGGAGATAAACACCACCATGAAAACACTCAGAAAAGCAGTCCTTTCGGCACTCGCCATCTGCCTCTGCGGATTCTTCGCCTCCGCCCAGGACCTCGCCGTGACGAAAGTCAAGGACAAGTTCGGCTACGCAGACCCCTCGGGGAATGTAGTCATCAAGGCCGACTACACCAAGGCATATCCCTTCGAGAACGGACGCGCCAAGGTGCAGAAAGGCGACAAATGGGGCTACATCGGCACCGACGGCAAGCCCGTAATCAAAATCGAGTACGACAATATCGAGGAATTCCAGAACGGCCTCGCACGCGTCAAGAAAGGCGGCAAGTACGGCTACATCAAGGACGACGGCACCATATACATCAAGCCCGACTGGAACTACATCGGCACCATCAACGAGGACGGATACGTCTGGGTAGGCAAAGGAAAGTCCCTCTCCCAGGCCCTCAAGGGCCTATACCGCAACGACAAGCTCGTAGTCCCCGCCAAGTTCTACGGCCTCGGATTCTACGTCACCACCGACTCCGCGGACTACACCTCCGGAAATGTCATCACCCACAAGGACGGAATCCCCGTAAACTGCGAAATCACCGAGAACCTCGCTAAACTCTCCTGCTCGAAAGAACCCTACATCTGGGCCAACTGGGGAGCATACACCACCGTCTTCGACCTCGACGGAAAGGTCCTCGTCAAGAACGTGAACGGCGCTGTCGGAATGCCCCGCGACGGATACATGCTCAAGCGCGCCTACTCCAAAAAAGGAAAGAAGGAATACTACGACTTCAACTACTTCGCCGCCAACGGCAAGGGCACAAAGCTCTTCAAGAAGGACATCCGCCAGCTCGTCGACCCCGAGGACGTCTACGACGCCTGCGGACCCTTCGTCAACGGCAAGGCCCTCTGCGGCGACGGCTCCGAGGCATACCTCATCGACATCTACGCCGACCGCAAGTCCGGCTCATACTCGAAACTCGCACCCGTAGCCGGAGGATTCTTCCTCAGCACCCGCAACGGCCGCATGGGCATCCTCTCCCCCGACGGCACGGAAATCGTAGCCCCGACATACCGCAAGATCACCCCCGCCTCCGCCGACGGGACAGTCTACGCCGCTAAGAACGAGAACCACCGCAGCGGCTTCATCGGAGCCGACGGCGCTACCATCATCCCCTTCGACTATGACGACGCTTCCGCCTTCGTCGGCGGAAAGGCTTACGTCAAGCAGGGCCAGTTCTACGGAATCATCGACCGCAACGGCAAGTTCGTCGTCAAGAACCGCTGGGAAGCAATCCTTCCGGCTGCCTCTCCCGACGACGACCTCGTGTGGGTGAAGTCGCCCGACACGCAGAAGTGGAGCGTGCTTCAGATTTCCACCGACAGGCTCCCCTTCGACATCGCGGCCGACGACTGCTACACTTTCGACTCCAAGGGCCGCGCCCTCTATAAGAAGGACGACCTCTTCGGCGCCGTAGGCTCCGACGGCTCCGCGGTCCTCCCCCTGAGCTTCAACACCGTGGCCACCGCAAACCGCGCGCTCGTATACATCGACCAGGCCGGCAAGCCGAGAATGGAAGAAATCGACGCATACCGCTTCAACATCTACAACCATCCCGGCATCAACAGCTTCCGTCTCCATCAGAAAATTTCGTCCAACATGTGGGACTATTGAACATGAAAAACATCAGAAAATATACAGCGGCACTCCTCATCGCCGCAGGTTCTCTCGGCGCATTCGCCAAGACCGAGGAGAACGTCGAGACCCGGTACCGCCGCAGCTCCCTCTGCAGCTTCCTCGTCTCGCGCACTGACCAGAAGATGTTCGACAAAATACAGTCCGAATATCTCAACATGCCCACCCCCGACCAGTATAACAACCACGACCTCAGCATCCGCGTACTCAACGTCGGCAAGAAAGCCGAGTACGCCGACAGCCTCGACTCCTGGCTCGCCGAAAACTTCATCGCCAGCCGCCTCGTGGGACGCTGGTTCAGCCGAAACGTCCTCACCGGCGAATGCTCCCTCGACCTCGTCAAGAGCCGCGGTCTCTACAACGCCTCCGACCTCGACATCGAGCTCGCAAAGCGCACCCCGCGCGGCATGGCAATGCTCGCCGACGCCGGCGAAGACCTCATCGGCAACACCTTCGTCCTCGTCCACGAGGCCCACTACATCGACAACGCCCAGCGCGGCAAAAACGTCGGCACCGGCCTCCGCATCGCCGGCGCGTTCGCCGGTGCATTCCTCGGCTCCGGCGTCAGCGACCTCTTCGACTCCGCCGCCGACATGGCCGAGACCTTCAAGGGCTTCCGCGTGAAGTTCCACACCCGCCTCTACCGCCTCGAGTGGACACCCGAGGACCAGGCTACCTTCTATCAGGAATACTGGACCGACAAGCCTAACGAAGACAAGCGCCTCGCTTTCGAGAACAACCGCGGCAAGTTCCGCCTCCGCTACATCGGCGAGGTCGAGTCCAGCGGCTCGCAGAACTCTTTCCTCGGCATCAGCGAGGAACATCCCGAAATCATGATCCGCAAGGCCTGCAAGCGCGCCATCGACGACAATGTCCGCGACCTTCAGAAGGCTTACGACGAATTCCGCGTAAAGTCGCCCGTCAAGGCCGTCGACGGCAAGGACGTACTCGTGGCCATAGGCCTCAAGGAAGGTCTCACCGAAGACTCCGAGTACGAGGTCCTCGAACCCGAGGAGAAGGACGGAAAGATGGTCTACAAGCGCGTCGGCGTGATTCAGCCCGTCAAGGACAAAATCTGGGACAACCGCTACATGGCCGCCGAGGAAGGCGCCTACGGTGCCGACTTCGGAGCCACGACCTTCAAGGTCAAGTCCGGCTCCATGCCCTACGAAGGACTTCTCGTCCGGCAGCTCAAGTAATTTCCTGAACCCCAGGACGGGCCGACGTCTCCGGACGCCGGCCCTTTTAGCTTTTTATAAGACTACCACGACGCAAAAAAGTGATTTTTAAGCTTCAAATCAGCCGAAAAATTCGTATCTTTGCGCTGGATTTTTCCCGGACCGCAAATCCCGGGATTGGCAAAATGCCGTCCATTCCAGGAATACAATACAATTTTTCTATAATTTACCTCTGATGACTATGAGCAAAGAAAAGAAATTCGTGACTTGCGACGGCAACCAGGCCGCCGCTCACGTAAGCTATATGTTCTCGGAAGTCGCAGCCATCTACCCCATCACGCCGTCTTCGACTATGGCCGAATACGTCGACGAATGGTCTGCCGCCGGACGTAAGAACATTTTTGGCGAAACAGTACTCGTGCAGGAAATGCAGAGCGAAGGCGGCGCCGCAGGCGCTGTACACGGCTCTCTCCAGGCCGGTGCGCTCACCACTACCTACACCGCCTCGCAGGGCCTCCTGCTCATGATTCCCAACATGTACAAGATTGCCGGCGAACTTCTTCCCACCGTGTTCCACGTCTCCGCACGCACCATCGCATCCCACGCCCTCTCCATCTTCGGCGACCATCAGGATGTAATGTCCGTCCGTCAGACCGGTTTCGCCATGCTCGCAGAAGGATCAGTCCAGGAAGTCATGGACCTCGCCGGTGTGGCACATCTTGCCACAATCAAGAGCCGCGTGCCCTTCGTAAACTTCTTCGACGGATTCCGCACATCCCACGAAATCCAGAAAATCGAGGAAATAAGCCAGGATGACCTCGCTCCCCTCCTCGACCGCGATGCCCTCGCCGACTTCCGCAAGCGCGCCCTCTCCCCCGAGGCTCCCGTGGCACGCGGCATGGCCGAAAACGGCGACGTTTTCTTCCAGCACCGCGAAGCCTGCAACAAGCACTACGACGCCGTCCCCGAAATCGTCGAGAACTACATGGCCGAAATCACGAAAATCACCGGCCGTGAGTACCACCTCTTCAACTACTACGGTGCTCCCGACGCCGACCGCGTCATCATCGCCATGGGCTCCGTAACCCAGGCCGCTCAGGAAGCCATCGACTACCTCACTGCCAAGGGCGAGAAAGTCGGCATCGTGAGCGTTCACCTCTACCGCCCCTTCTCCGCAAAGCACTTCCTTGCAGCCGTGCCCGCCACCGCCAAGCGCATCGCAGTCCTCGACCGCACCAAGGAGCCCGGCGCTAACGGCGAACCCCTCTACCTCGACGTCAAGGAATGCTTCTACGGCAAGGCCGACGCCCCCGTGATTGTCGGCGGTCGCTACGGCCTCGCTTCCAAGGACACCACTCCCGCGCAGATTATCGCCGTATATGAGAACCTCGCCCTCCCCATGCCCAAGGACCACTTCACCGTAGGCATCGTCGACGACGTGACATTCACCTCCCTCCCCATGAAGGAAGAGATGGCCCTCGGCGGCGAAAGCACCTACGAAGCCAAGTTCTACGGCCTCGGCGCAGACGGCACAGTCGGCGCAAACAAGAACTCCGTGAAGATCATCGGCGACAACACCCGCAAGTACTGCCAGGCTTACTTCGCCTACGACTCCAAGAAGAGCGGCGGCTTCACCTGCTCGCACCTCCGCTTCGGCGACGAGCCCATCCGCTCCACCTACCTCGTCAACACCCCCAACTTCGTGGCATGCCACGTCCAGGCGTACCTCAACATGTACGACGTGACCCGCGGCCTCCGCAAGGGCGGCACATTCCTTCTCAACACAATCTGGGAAGGCGAGGAACTCGCAAAGAACCTCCCCGTCCACATCAAGCGCTACTTCGCACAGAACGACATCACCGTCTACTACATCAACGCCACGAAGATTGCTCAGGAAATCGGCCTCGGCAACCGCACGAACACCATCCTCCAGAGCGCATTCTTCCGCATCACCGAAGTAATCCCCGTTGACCTCGCCATCGAGCAGATGAAGAAATTCATCGTCAAGAGCTACGGCAAGAAAGGTCAGGACGTTGTCGACAAGAACTACGCCGCCGTAGACCGCGGCGGTGAGTACCACAAGCTCGACGTCGACCCCGCATGGGCCCAGCTCCCCGAGCCCGAAAAGCCCTGCAACAACGACCCCGCCTTCATCAACGACATCGTCCGCCCCATCAACGCTCAGATGGGCGACGACCTCAAGGTATCCGCTTTCGAGGCTATCCCCGACGGCACCTGGGAACAGGGTACCGCCCGCTACGAAAAGCGCGGCGTCGCAGCCTTCGTCCCCGAATGGAAGGAAGAGAACTGCATCCAGTGCAACAAGTGCGCATATGTATGCCCTCACGCCGCCATCCGTCCCTTCGTCCTCACCGAGGCCGAAACCGCCGCTTCCCCCATGGGCGAGGCCGGAACAATTCCCGCTCTCGGACCCTCCTTCAAGGGTATGCGCTTCATCCAGTCCGTCGACGTCCTCGACTGCCTCGGATGCTCCAACTGCGTTGACGTATGCCCCGGCAAGAAGGGCGTTAAGGCCCTCGAGATGAAACCCCTCGAAACCCAGCTCGACAAACAGAAGGAATGGGACTACTGCACCGAACACGTCACCTCGAAACAGGCGCTCGTCGACACCAAGGCAAACGTCAAGAACAGCCAGTTCGCACAGCCTCTCTTCGAGTTCTCCGGCGCTTGCTCCGGTTGCGGCGAGACCCCTTACGTCAAGCTCATCAGCCAGCTCTTCGGCGACCACGAAATGGTGGCCAACGCCACCGGCTGCTCCTCCATCTACTCCGGCTCCGTGCCCTCGACGCCCTATACCGTCAACGCAGCCGGCCACGGTCCCGCCTGGGCAAACTCCCTCTTCGAGGACTTCGCCGAATTCGGCCTCGGCATGAAGATAGCCACCGAGAAGATTCGCGAGCGCCTCGCCGACCTCATGGCCAAGGCTCAGGAATGCCCCGACTGCTCCGACGAAATCAAGGCCCTCGCCAAGCAGTGGCTCGAAAACCGCCACAGCGCCGGCTTGACCCGCGAGGTTGCCGACAAGCTCGTGCCCCTCTGCGAAGCCTGCGGCTGCGACATCTGCAAGGCCATCATCGAGCTCAAGGGATTCCTCGTTGCTCGCTCCCAGTGGATCATCGCAGGCGACGGCGCCGCTTACGATATCGGCTTCGGCGGCCTTGACCACGTCCTCGCTTCCGGCAAGAACATCAACGTCCTCGTCCTCGACACCGAAGTTTACTCCAACACCGGCGGCCAGGCTTCCAAGGCTACCCCCGTCGGCGCCATCGCCAAGTTCGCCGCCGCCGGCAAGCGTGTCCGCAAGAAGGACCTAGGCCTCATCGCCTCCACCTACGGCTACGTATACTGCGCGCAGGTAGCAATGGGTGCCGATCAGGCTCAGACCCTAAAGGCCATCCGCGAAGCCGAGGCTTACGACGGCCCCTCCATCATCATCGCCTACTCCCCCTGTATCAACCACGGCCTCAAGGCAGGCATGGGTCGCTCGCAGGAAGAAGAGGCAAGGGCAGTCGCCTGCGGCTACTGGCACCTCTGGCGCTACAACCCCGCTCTCGAGGAACAGGGGCAGAACCCCTTCTCCCTCGACAGCAAGGAACCCGACTGGGACAAGTTCGAAGACTTCCTCAAGGGCGAAGTGCGTTACGCTTCCGTAATGAAACAGTACCCCGCCGAGGCCGCCGAACTCTTCGCTGCCGCCAAGGCTAACGCCCGCTGGCGCTACAACAACTACCTCCGCCTCTCCCAGCAGCAGTGGGGCGCAGATCCCGCCATCGCCACAATCGAACAGATGAACGAAAAGGCCTGACCGCCTTCCCTCCCGATAAAAACCGCCCCGGCCTAACCGCCGCGGGCGGTTTTTTCATGCCCGCGCCTTAAAGCCCCAAGGCGCCGACGCCCCGGCCGCGCCAGTTCTCCGGATGGAGGTTGAGTGCCCCGTCAGTTAGCCGGAGGGCAGTTGAGTGGTTCAATCTTTTTTTCTCCTACTTGAGCCTTTTTCGTGTTTTTTCGTTAAATTTGCAGATTAACTCCTCTAACCCGTTTTTTATGCTTCAATTTGAACTTTCCCCCCGTTCCCGCTACAGCCTCGCCGACCAGGCGCGCCTTGCCGTCGAAGGCGGATGCGGATGGATTGTCATCCCCGCCGGCGACTCCACCGACGAAGCCCTCATCGAAGAGGCGCGCCCCATCGCCGACATATGCCGCGGAAGCGAGGTAATCCTCACCATCGCCGACCGCCCCGAAGTAGCCCGCGAGCTCGGAATCCACGGCGTATACCTCACCGCCGCTTCCGGCCTCTCGCCCTTCAAGGTCCGTCAGGACCTCGGAGCGGAGGCCATAATCGGCGTAGAAGCCGCAGCCGCCGACTCCATCCGCGCCCTTGAGAAAATGGACATCGACTACGCCGTCCTCGCTCCAACCCTCTCAATAGAGGCCTGCGAAGAAATCATCGCAGCTGTCCGGGGCGCCGGAGGCTTAATCCCCATCGTAATGGCCTACCCCCCCGACATGGCCGCGGCATCCGAAATGATGGCCCACGGCGCTTCCGGCGTCCTCGTCAGCGCGCCAATCGCCGACGCCGACTCCCCCGCCGAAACAACCCGCGAATACATCAAGTGTCTCTCTAAGGAATAAATGCTCAGGAAGACGCTCCTGCGGACCGCGCTCCCGGTCCTCATCGGCCTCGGAGTCTGCTTCTGGCTTTTCCGGAAAGACTTTTCCTGGGAAAGCTGGAACGCCATCCGCTTCGACTCCCGCGCGTGCCTCGCCATAGCCCTCGCCTTCCTCTTCGTAGTCGGCAGAGACTTCGGCCTGGCATGGCGCTTCCACACCCTCGCCGCCGGCGACCTAACGTGGAAGCGCTCTTTCCGCGTCGACGTCATGTGCGCCTTCACATCTGCAATCACCCCCTCCGTTGTCGGCGGAAGCGCCCTCGCCGTATTCTACCTCAACCGCGAGGGTATAGCCGTGGGCCGTGCCACCTCCCTGACCCTCACAACCCTCTTCCTCGACGAGCTATTCTTCGTGGTCTTCTGCCCCGTCATCGTCCTCCTGCTCCCCACCGCCGAACTCTTCGACGCCGTAGCCGCCGCAGGTGTCGGCGGACAGCACTTCCTAACGGGCGTCAAAGCAGTGTTCTGGACCGTATACGCCGGAATATGCGTCTGGACCGCTATCCTCTATTTCGCCATCCTCGGCCGCCCCGACAGCACCGCCGCCCTCCTCCGCGCCGTCAGCCGACGCCGCTTCATCCGCCGCTGGGGCGAAGCCCTGCGAACCACCGCCGAAAATATGCACGGCACCTCGCAGTGGGTCAAAGGGCGCCCCCTGAGCTGGTGGGCGCAGATTTTCGGCGCCACCGTCGTTTCATGGTTCTCACGTTACTTCGTCGTCAACGCCCTCTTCCGGGGATTAGTCCCCGCAGCCTCCGGACTCCTCGTCTTCGGACGCCAGTTCGTTGTCTGGGTCGTCCTCATGGTCAGCCCCACCCCCGGCGGCAGCGGCATCAGCGAATGGCTTTTCACGAACTACTACGGAGACCTCATCGGCGACATGGCGGTCGCCCTCGTCCTCGCCCTCATCTGGAGAATCCTCAGCTACTACGTCTACCTCATAGCCGGCACATGTCTACTCCCGGGATATTTCAAGAAAACGGACACAGCAAAGCAATGAAAACCGACATCCGCCTCATCATCCTACTCCTCCTCGCCACAGTTCTCGCCCACTTCGCCGCCCCGGCGGCCGAGGGAGAGGGCAAAACAGTATTCGTCCTCCCCGTCGAGCGCGAAATCGACATGCAGACCGTCCATCAGGTCCGCGCAGGTCTCCGGGAGGCCCGCGAATGCGGCGCCTCGCTCATCCTCCTGCGTCTCAACACCTTCGGAGGCGCCCTCGATGCCGCAGACTCCATCCGCGCCGCCCTCCGCCGCTGCCCGGAGCCGACAGTGGCCTTCGTCGACCCCAATGCCGCTTCCGCCGGGGCCCTCATAGCCCTCGCCTGCGACTCCGTATGGATGTCCCCCGAAGCCTCGATGGGCTCGGCCACAGTCGTCAACGGCGCCGGCGAGCCCATGCCCGAGAAATACCAGCAGTATATGCGCGCCATGATGCGTGCCACGGCCGAAAGCCATGGCACCGTCCTCCGCGGCGACTCCCTCGTCCCCCGCCGGAACCCCGACATTGCCGACCGCATGGTCCGCCCCGACGCATCCATCTCCCTCACCGCCCGTCAGGCTGTGGCCGAAGGCTACGCCGAGGGCATCGCCGACAATGTCGCCTCCGTCATCGAACAGCTGAAAATGAAGGATGCCCGCGTCGTGGTCTACGAGCCCGGCGCGACCGAGAACATCCTCGGCTTTCTCAGCAACGCCGCCGTCCGCGCCGTCCTCGTCACCCTCATCCTCGGCGCCATCTACATCGAGATGCACTCTCCCGGCCTCGGCGTCGCCGCCGCGGTTGCGACAGTGGCCGCCGCTCTCTTCTTCCTGCCGATGATAGTCACCGGCTCCATCTCCGCATGGGTCATAGTCTGCTTCATCCTCGGCGTCGTCCTCATCGCCCTCGAGGTCTTCGTAATTCCAGGCTTCGGCATCTGCGGAGTGGCGGGAGGTATAGCCGTAATGGCATCCCTCGGCGGTGCCATAATGGAAAGCGACGCCGTCACCGGCTTCGACTTCGGAGGCCTCGTCAACGCCTTCTTCACCGTTCTCGCAGGTCTGGTAATGGCCATATGCCTCGCCGTGTGGCTCACGGGCAAACACGGCCCTAAGGCAATCCGCCGCCACACCGAGCTTATGACCGAACTCCGCAACTCCGAAGGCTTCGTCGGCGTCGACATGAGCCCGCGCTCCCTCGTAGGCGAGGAAGGCGTGGCCGCCACCGACATGCGCCCCGCCGGAAAAATCGACATCGCCGGACAGCGCCTCGAAGCCGTCTCTGCCGGAGAATTCATCCCTCGGGGAACCCGCATCCGCGCAGTCCGCTACGAAAACGCCCAGCTTACTGTTGTAAAAGCATAAAACCATGAAGTATATCGCCCTTATCCCCGCCCGCTACGCCTCTACACGTTTCCCCGGCAAGCCCCTCGCCCGCATAGGCGGAAAGCCCATGATTCAGCGCACCTTCGAGGCCGCCGCGCGCGCCCTCGGAGCTGAGAATGTGGCCGTCGCCACTGACGACTCGCGCATCTTCGACGCCGTGGAAGCCTTCGGCGGACGCGCCGTCATGACCTCTCCCGACCACCGCAGCGGCACCGACCGCTGCCGCGAGGCATACGACATCCTCGGCTCCGACGCCGACGTGGTAATCAACGTTCAGGGCGACGAGCCATTCCTCAACCCCCTTCAGCTCAAGCAGCTCGTCTCCTGTTTCGACTCCGAGGACACCGACATCGCCACGCTCGCCCGAAGCTTCGGCCCCGAGAAAAGCTACGAAACCCTCGCCGACCCCAACACCCCGAAGCTCGTCACCGACGCCCGCGGATTCGCCCTCTACTTCTCCCGCTCCGTAATCCCCTACGTCCGTGGCGCAGAGAGGGAGGAGTGGCCCGCCTGCTTCCCCTACCTCACCCACGTGGGCCTCTACGCCTTCCGCGCACCCGTCCTCCGCGAGATCAGCGCACTTCCCCAGAGCCCTCTCGAACTCGCCGAGAGCCTCGAACAGCTCCGCTGGCTCCAGGCCGGATACCGCATACGCGTAGCCGTCACCGACCTCCCGAACATAGGCATCGACACCCCCGCCGACCTCGCCGCCGCCGAAAAAATGATTCTCGAACATCCCGAATATGCTTGACCGCACTACCCCGCCGCCCGTCCGTCCCTTCGACTTCAGGCCCCTCCCCCCCGAGCGCGTCGAGCGCCTGCGCAACGGCGTCACACTCCACACCGTCCTCGGCGGAACCCAGGCCGTCGGACAGATGACCGTACTCCTCCCCGGAGGCGCTTTCAGCTCTCCCGTCCTCTCCTCCATGGCCTCCCGCCTCTACAGCGAAGGGGCCGGACAGTTCAGCGGCGCAGACATCGCCGACAGTCTCGACTTCGCCGGCGCCACCCTCCAGCCCCATTCCTCCGCCCGATTCACGGGGCTCTCCTCCATCGTGCTGAGCCACCGCCTCGCCGACATCCTCCCCATTATCGGAGCCATGATTCAGGAACCCCGATTCAGCTCCGAATCGCTCGAAAACATCCGGCGCACCATGCTCGCCGGACTCCGCGTCGAGCATTCCAAGGTACTCTTCCGCGCCGTCTCCGAGTTCCGCCGCCTCGTCTACGGAAAAAACCATCCCCAGGCCCACGTCAACACGGAAGAAGAACTCGACACAGTGACAACCGCCAGCCTCCACAACTTCCAGAAGCGCCTTGTCAAGCCCGATGGAATCCACGTCTACCTCTCCGGGGGTTTCGGCGAGCCCACCGTCGACGCCGTCAAGCAGTTCCTCTCCGGCCTCGCCGCCATATCCCCGCAGACCGAAGGATTCACAGCCGAAGACCATCCCCTCTGCCCTGAAGACCCGCAGACCGTCTTCATCCCCGCTCCGGGAGCCGTCCAGACGGCCATCTGCGCCGGAATGCCGGCCCTCCCGCGCCGCGACCCGGGCTTCATACGCCTGCGCCTCGCCGTAATGGCCCTCGGCGGATATTTCGGCTCAAGGCTTATGTCAAACATCCGCGAGGAAAAAGGCCTCACATACCACATCGACGCCTACGTCTCCGCCGTCTTCGACGCCTCCGCCGTAACCATCCAGGCCCAGTGCAAGTCCGGGAACATCGACCGGGTCATCGACGAAATCCGCAAGGAACTGCGCCTCCTCGCCGAAAACCCGCCCTCCGGCCCCGAACTCGAGCGCCTCAAACTCAACGCGATGACCACCCTCGTCGAGACCCTCGACTCCCCAATGACCATCGCCAACTACCGACAGCTCGAACTCGTCACCGGCACCCCCGCCGACTACTTCGACGCCCAGCAGCGCGAAATCGCCGCCCTCACCCCCGACACCATCGCCGAAACAGCCGCCGCCCACCTCGACCCCTCCCGCCTCCGCATCGCCGTCTCCGGCCCGGACGCCCGCTAAAAAGCGCCCGCCCCCACCAATAACCGCCAGCGAAGCGCCCGCGCCTCCCGCCTCCGGCCCCCGCGTCAGTCTGCCGGATGGCGGTTCAGTACCGCGTCAGTCCGCCGGAGGGCAGTTGTGTGTAATCCCCGCCAGGCCCCAGACAGCCGCCCTTTTGTTTGTTATCAAAAGCAAATTAAAGTAGTTAATTCTTAAATTGCGGATTTTTTTCCGGTTTGCGCTTGTTTGGCTTGGGTTTTTCTTTTAACTTTGTAAGAAATCATAACTCACACAACCCTGCCATGAATAAATTAGGCGCGAGTATCTGTATCTCACTGATTCTTGCCGTTTTAAGCCCTTCGGTCCTTTACGCCGCTCCCGCGGGTGCGGCGCAGCGTCCTGCAGCTGTCACCCGCATCCTACGGACATACCTCCCCGGAAACACCGGCTTCGGCCCCGTGTCCGCCGATAAGGTCACCATCAACGAAAAGGCCAAAACCATCACCGTAAAGTGCAACGCCAACACCGCCTACATCCCCTTCACCTACGAGTCGCTCAAGGAATTCAAGGAGAAGGTCAGCGAGGAGATGGGCCCGCAATATGCAAAGTACAAGGTCGTTGTCACTGCTCCGGTCAACAAGAAGGACACCAGCCTCGACAAACTCGTGCTCTTCGCTCCTAAGAAAAACATCGGCCCCACCGAGACCAAGCCCTTCGTCACCCGCGAGGACGCCCAGGCAGCTCCCCTCGGCCTCGACGGCGCCAACATCGCCCTCTGGCAGAGCCACGGCTGGTACTTCGAGCCCAAGCTCAACCGCTGGGAATGGCAGCGCGCACGAATCTTCGAGACCGTCGAGGACCTCTACACCCAGAGCTACGTCATGCCATTCCTCATGCCCATGCTCGAGAACGCCGGCGCATACGTCATGAGCCCGCGCGAGCGCGACACCAACCTCAACGAGCTCATCATCGACAACGACTCCTCCACATTCACCGTCGGCGACTACTCCGAGACCGGAAAGAGCAACGCCTGGACAAAGGCAGCTCCCGCCGGTTTCCGCTACTACGCCGAGGAGCTCCGCGACACCGAAAACCCCTTCCGCATGGGCACCGCTCGCGCCGTTCACGTCTCCGGCGACAAGGACAAGGCTTCCGCAACGGCTTCCTGGTCTGCCGAAATCCCCGAGGACGGAGAATATGCCGTATACGTGAGCTATGTCACCGTTCCCCACAGCACAGACCACGCCCGCTACACCGTCAACGCCGCTAACGGCCCGCACCGCTTCACCATCAACCAGAAGATGGGAGGCGGCACATGGATCTACCTCGGCCACTTCCCCTTCAAGGCCGGAAAACAGTCCGCGCCCATCGTCGAGCTCTCCAACGCCGGAGCCAACAGCCATGAAGTAGTCACCGCCGACGCCGTGAAAATCGGCGGCGGATTCGGTAACGTCGCCCGCATCGTAAAGGAACCCCTCGACTCCATCGACTACGAGTACGTCCGCAGCGGCTATCCCCGCTTCACCGAGGGCGCGCGCTACTTCCTCCAGTGGGCCGGAGCACCCGACAGCGTATTCACCCCCTCGAATAACGTCAAGGACTACAACGACGACTACATGAGCCGCGGCCTTTGGGTCAACTGGCTCGCCGGAGGCTCCTCAATGCTTCCCAAGCGCGAGGGCCTCGGAATCCCCGTTGACCTCAGCTTCGCATTCCACTCCGATGCCGGAACCACCATGAACGACTCCATCATCGGCACCCTCGGAATATACTGCACCGTCGGAGAGACAACCGGAAACGGCAGCTCGCGCCTCGTCTCCCGCGACCTCACTGACCTCGTCCTCACCGAAATCACCGACGACGTCCGCGCCAAGTTCGAACCCAACTGGACCCGCCGCGGAATGTGGGACCAGAGCTACCACGAGGCACGCTCCCCGCAGGTCCCCGCCATGCTCCTCGAACTCCTCTCCCACCAGAATTTCGCCGACATGGGCTACGGTCTCGACCCTGCATTCCGCTTCACCGTCGCCCGTGCCATCTATAAAGGCATGCTCCGCTTCATCGCCAACCGCGACGGCCGCGAGTTCGTTGTCCAGCCCCTCCCTGTCCGCTCTTTCGCAATAGCCGAAGGCGCCGAACCCGGAACATACACCCTTTCCTGGCTCCCCACCGACGACTCCCAGGAGCCCACCGCCGTGCCTTCCTCCTATATAATAGAGGAGCGCCGGGGCAATGAAACAGGCTTCCGCCGCATAGCAACCGTCGACAGACCCGAGTGGACCGTCTCCGTCACCGACCACGACATCCACTCCTACCGTATCCTCGCCGCCAATGCAGGCGGCACAAGCTTCCCCTCCGAGGTCCTCGCCCTCCGCTTCGGCGGCAAAGACGCGCCGAAGGCCCTCATCGTCAACGGCTTCACCCGCGTAAGCGCCCCCGACCGCTTCGACGCCGGAGAAATCGCCGGCTTCTACGACACCCGCGACCGCGGCGTCGCTTACATCAGGGACATCTCATACATCGGCGACCAGTTCGAGTTCCGACGCAACATCCCCTGGATGGACGATGACGCCGCAGGATTCGGCGCCTCCAGGGCCGACTTCGAGGACAAGGTCATCGCCGGAAACACCTTCGACTTCACGGCCATACACGGCGAAGCCCTCGAGGCCTGCGGCTTCTCTTTCACCTCCGCCGGAGTAGACGCCTTCACCGCCGGAACCGTCAGAGGCGGCAAGGACGTCCTCGTAGACCTGATTCTCGGCAAGCAGAAAGAAATCCAGCGTGGCCGCGGAGCATACGGAACAGTCTGCAAGGCCTTCCCCTCAGCCCTTCAGGACCGCATCGCCGAACACACCGCCGACGGCGGATGCATCTTCGTCAGCGGAGCTTTCGTAGCAACCGACATCTGGGACAACCCCTACTCCGACAAGGCGACAGCCGAAGCCGACAAGAAATTCGCCCGCGAAGTCCTCGGATACAACTGGCGCGTCGGACAGGCTTCCGTCACCGGCGAGGCCTATCAGGTCCCCACACGCTTCAAGGCTCTCGGAAAGGGCGTATACCGCTTCTCCAACGAGCGCAACCAGGACTGCTACGCCGTCGAGAGCCCTGACTCCTTCTATCCGGCCGACGACTCCAAAGGCGCCACCTTCATGCGCTACTCCGAAAACAACCTCATCGCCGGCACCGCCTACGCACCCGGAACTTACCGCACGGTCGTTATCGGCTTCCCATTCGAAACCATCGACGGAGCCGACAGCCGCGCTCACCTCATGAAGCAGGTCACCGACTTCCTCCGCGGAAAATAATCAATAAGTAAAACAAAAAACCTCACCACATATCATGAACAAGACCATCCACTGCTATCTTCCCTACAGCGAAGAAGCTCCGGCCCGCGCCACCGTCAAGGCTCTCAAGGCTTGCCCCGCCGTTATCCGCATCACCCTCCTCCTTCCCCAGGGAACCGAGGCTCCGGCCATCGACGGATGCGACGCACTCCCCATCGACGCCCTCAACTCCTCCGCCACGATGCGAGCCATCGCCGAACACACCACCGAAGACTATATCCTCCTCTATACAAAATACAACACCCTCGAGCCCGGCTACCTCGCCCTCGACCGCTTCCTCAAGATTGCAGAGGACTCCGGCGCCGGTATGCTCTACTCCGACTGCTACACCGTAATCGAAGGCCGCAAGAGCAACGCACCCGTGATTGACTATCAGGAAGGCGCTCTCCGCGACGACTTCAATTTCGGTTCCGTCCTCTTCTTCCACACCCCCGACTTCAAGAAAGCCGCCGCGGGAATCAGCAAGGACTTCAAGGCCGCGGGCCTCTACGACCTCCGCCTCCGTCTCAGCCGCATCGCTCCCATAGTCCACATCAACGAGTATCTCTACTCCGACGTGACCCTCGACAACCGCAAGAGCGGCGAGAAAATCTTCGACTACGTCGACCCCAAGAACCGCGGCGTCCAGCTCGAGATGGAAGAGGCCTGCACCGACCACCTCAAAGCCGTCGGTGCATACCTTGAACCCAAATTCGACTCCATAGAGTTCAACGCCGGCGACTTCGCCAACGAGGCTTCCGTAATTATCCCCGTCCGCAACCGCAAGCGTACAATCGCCGACGCCGTCCGCAGCGCTCTCTCCCAGAAAACCGACTTCCCTTTCAACGTCATCGTAATCGACAACCACTCCACCGACGGCACAACCGAAATCCTCGCTGAAATCGCCAAAACCGAGCCCCGCCTCATCCACCTCGTCCCCGAGCGCGACGACCTCGGAATCGGCGGATGCTGGAACCTCGGCGTTAACCACCCCGACTGCGGCAAGTTCGCCGTCCAGCTCGACAGCGACGACGTATACTCCGACGAGAATACCCTCGCAAAAATCGTCAAGGCCTTCTACGAGCAGAACTGCGGGATGGTCGTAGGCACATATATGCTCACCGACATAAACCTCCAGATGCTCCCTCCCGGCGTAATCGACCACAAGGAGTGGACGCCCGAAAACGGCCGCAACAACGCCCTCCGTATCAACGGCCTCGGCGCGCCCCGCGCATTCTACACCCCCATGCTCCGAGAAATAAAGGTCCCCAACACCTCTTACGGTGAGGACTACGCCCTCGGTCTCGCTTTCTCCCGCCACAACCAGATCGGACGCATCTACGACGTCCTCTACTTCTGCCGCCGCTGGGAGGACAACTCCGACGCCGCTCTTGACATCAACAAGATGAACGCCAATAACCTCTACAAGGACCGCATCCGCACCTGGGAACTGCAGGCCCGCAAGGCCATGAACAAATGAGCGCACCCGAAAACAAATACGGAATAGCGCCCGCGACGGAGGAATTCTTCCTCCGTCAGCTCGCGCTCTGGCCGATGGCGGCCGCGAACTTCGCCGCGCTCGAAGGCGTCGAAGTCAGGGAATTCCCCCGCGTCGGACTCCTCGACATGAAAGTCCAGTTCAATCCCGCGCGCCGCGTATCCTCCGCCGCTAAGGTCGACGCCGCATCCCTCAAGGCCCGCAAGTGCTTCCTCTGCGGCGAGAACCGCCCGGCCGAGCAGATTTCCGAGCCTTGGGGCGACTACGAGATTCTCATCAACCCCTTCCCCATCTTCCCGCGACATCTCACCGTCCCCGCAAAGGCCCACACCCCCCAGCGCATCCTCGGACGCATCGAAGACATGTGCCGCCTCGCCCTGAAACTCAGGGGCATGACCGTCTTCTACAACGGCCCCCGCTGCGGCGCATCCGCCCCCGACCACATGCACTTCCAGGCCGGAAACTCCGGATTCCTCCCCCTTCCGGCCTACCTCGACTCGCACCTCGAGCCAATCCAGCCCGGAGAGGCCGCCCGCATATGGACCCCCGAAGGCCTCCCGATGGGTGTCGTCGTCATCGACGGCTACAAGCCCGGGGACATTGCCGAGATATTCGCCCTCGTCTACAAGGCCCTCCCCGTCCCCGAAGGCGAGGAAGAGCCCATGATGAACATCCTCTGCTATGCCCCCGAAGGGCTCCCCGACGGATACCTCCGCCTCGTGCTCATTCCCCGGCGCAAGCACCGCCCCGCCTTCTACGGAACCGAGGGCGACGACTGCTGGCTCATAAGCCCCGCAAGCGTCGACATGGGCGGAGTGTTCATCACTCCCCGCGAGGAAGACTTCTCCCGTATTTCCGCCGATACTCTCCGTCAGATTCTCGACGAAGTCTGCTGGACTCCCGCCGAAGTCGCCGAACTTATTGACAAAATCTAAGCGATGAACACCGACACGTCCTCCGCCGGCCCCATTCTCAACGTCGGCATCCTCAGCGGCGACGAAATCCGCGTCTATCTCGACACCCCCTACGAGGTCGAAGGCTGCGGTCAGGCTGTCGCCGGCGACACCTCCTTCCGCATCACCCCTGAGGGCAAAGTCGCCTTCATCGGCCGGGAATTCTCAGCCGTGGAACTAAGTCCCGCCGTCCCCTACGGAGCATGGTTCGAGGTCAAGGACGTGACAATCGGCGTGAACTTCCACTGGGAACGCAAGGAAAACCAACGCTTCAGCGGCTCCTTCGGTGTTATCGTCGAAGGCCTCCGCCCGGGCGAGGGTCCCCTCCGCCTCACTCTCGTGAACAGGCTACCCGTCGAGGACTACCTCAAGAGCGTCATTTCCTCCGAAATGAGCGCCACATCCTCTCCCGAGCTCCTGAAAGCCCACGCCGTCATTTCCCGCTCATGGCTCTTCGCCCAGCTCGAGGCAGCCGGAGAGCCTAAGTGCAGGGACGGCTGGACCGAAACCGATGCCGAACGCATCGTCTGGTACGACCGCGAGGACCACCGCAATTTCGACGTCTGCGCCGACGACCACTGCCAGCGCTACCAGGGAATCACCCGCCAGACCCGCCCCGAAGTCGAGGCCGCTATCGACGCCACTGCCGGAACCGTCCTCGCCGACGACGCAGGCAAGACCTGCGACGCCCGCTTCTCCAAATGCTGCGGCGGCGTCTTCGAGGAATTCGAGTCCTGCTGGCAGCCCGTCGCCCATCCCTACCTCCGTGCTCTCCGCGACAGCCGCGCCGAGCACGACTTCCCCGACCTCCGCGACGAGCAAAACGCCCGCGAATGGATTGCAGGGGCTCCCGACGCCTTCTGCAACACAGCCGACGCCCGCGTCCTCCGCGAAGTCCTCAATTCCTACGATCAGGAGACCCCCGACTTCTACCGCTGGACCGTCGAATACTCCCGCGCCGAACTCGCCGACCTCCTCCGCCGCCGCTCAGGAGTCGATTTCGGCGATATTCTCGAGCTCCGCGCCCTCGAGCGCGGCACATCAGGCCGCATAATCCGGCTCCTCGTCCGGGGGACCCGAAAGGAAATGGTTCTCGGCAAGGAACTCGAAATACGCCGCTCCCTCTCCGAATCACACCTCTACAGCTCCGCCTTCTTCGCCGAACCCCTCGGCTCCGACTCCGACGGAGTCCCCTCCCGCTGGCGCCTCCGCGGAGCCGGCTGGGGCCACGGAGTAGGTCTCTGCCAGATTGGAGCCGCCATGATGGCCCATCAGGGCTTCGCATGGCGCGAAATCCTCGCCCACTACTTCCCCGGCGCTCAAATAATCAAAAAATACTGAAATCTTATACCATACAAAAAAACTTAAAATGCAAAAGACAACGAAACGCAATCCGTGGGCGTGGATTCCGACGCTTTACTTCGCGCAGGGGCTGCCTTACGTCGCCGTGATGACTATCTCGGTGATTATGTACAAACGCCTCGGAATCTCTAACACGGACATCGCCCTCTACACCGGCTGGCTCTACCTCCCCTGGGTCATCAAGCCCTTCTGGAGCCCATTTGTGGACATTATCAAGACAAAGCGCTGGTGGACCCTCACGATGCAGTGGATCATTGCCTTTGCTATGGCCGGAATTGCCTTCGCCATACCCGCGCCTTTCTTCTTCCAGCTCACCCTCGCCGTCTTCTGGCTCGTAGGATTCACATCCGCAACACACGACATCGCCGCCGACGGTTTCTACATGCTCGCCCTCTCCGAGCATGAGCAGAGCCTCTACGTCGGCATCCGTTCCACCTTCTACCGCGTCGCCACTGTCGCCGGGCAGGGCCTTCTCGTTATCCTCGCGGGGCTCATTGAGTCCAATTCCGGCCTCACCCCCCTGCACCTCACCGTCAACGCCGACCCCGACGTCGAGTGGTCCGCCCAGACGACCTACGACATCGCCGCCACAGAGCAGGACCTCTCTGGCGAAATGCAGTTCTTCACCCCCATGGCCGAGACTACGGCCTCGACAAAGGCCCCGGCAGTGGTTACTGTCCTCCGCGAGGACTCCACTTTCGCCGAGATGCCCTTCCGCGAATACGCCGCGATGATGCGCGACTCCGTCCGCCACATGAACGCCCGCGCCGGATTCCAGACCGCCGAGACCCCCGCGGCTAAAACCACTGCCGCCGCTGCCGCCCCCGCCAAAACCGAAGGTGCCTTCACCCGCTGGGTCCGCGACACATTCGGCGAGAAGCGCGAGCTTTCCGCCGACGGCCCCGCCGCCAACAACATCGCCCTCGTGGGCTTCCGCCTTAACCGCAAGCCCGCACCCGGCGAGGAAATAATCGTCAACGTTACCCAGAAAGGCGGCGACCAGAGCATTCACCTCGAACAGGACAAGCTCTCCACCCGCTTCGTCTTCAACGAATCCAACTGGGACAAGACCGCCTGGCTCTACTACGAAATCGACCACAAGCTCACCGAGCGCGTTTCCGCGACCTTCGAAGGAGCGTCCGGAAACATTCCCCTCGCATGGATGGTCGTTTTCGGAGCACTCTCCGCTTTCTTCTTCATCGTAGCCGCATACCACAGCTGGGCACTTCCCCGCCCCGCCGACGACGGCTCCGCCGCGAAGCTCAATTCCGCCGGCGACATCATGCGTGAGTTCTTCGAGACCTTCCGTTCATTTTTCAAGAAGCCTCAGATCTGGGTCGCCATCGCCTTCATGCTCCTCTACCGCCTCCCCGAGGCGCAGCTCGTCAAGCTCATCAACCCCTTCCTCCTCGACCCCATCGATAAAGGTGGCCTCGGCCTCACTACCGGTCAGGTAGGCATCGTCTACGGAACCGTAGGCATCATCGGCCTCACCATCGGCGGAATCATCGGCGGAATCGCCGCCGCCAAGGGCGGCCTCAAGAAATGGATCTGGCCCATGGCATGGTCCATGTCCCTCACCTGCCTCACATTCGTCTACCTCAGCTACGCCACGGCCCCCTCGCTCCTGACCGTCAACATCTGCGTGTTCATCGAGCAGTTCGGCTACGGCTTCGGCTTCACCGCCTACATGCTCTACCTCATCTACTTCTCCGAAGGAACCCACAAGACTGCCCACTACGCTATATGCACCGGCTTCATGGCCCTCGGTATGATGCTCCCCGGAATGGCCGCCGGCTGGCTCCAGGAGACAATCGGCTACCGCCACTTCTTCATCTGGACCATCATCTGCTGCATCGCCACCGTTGGCATCTGCGCATTCCTCAAGATTGACCCCAAATTCGGACGTAAAGAATCATGACAAAGCATATCATCACCCTTTTCCTCGCCGCAGCCACGGCCCTCTCACTCGCCGCCGCCCCCAAAGTCAAGCCCGGCGTCGAAGTGCTCCGCGACGGCGGTTTCGAACAGCTCCGCGGAAAGCGCGTCGGCCTCATCACAAACCCCACTGGCGTCGACAACAGCCTCAAGTCAACGGTCGACATCCTCGCCGAGGCCCCGGGCGTCGAGCTCGTAGCCCTCTATGCCCCGGAGCACGGGGTTCGCGGGGACGTCCACGCCGGCGACCACGTCGACAATGCCGTCGACCCCGCCACCGGTGTTCCCGTCTACTCCATCTACGGCAAGAACCGCAAGCCATCCCCCGAAATGCTCAAGGACGTCGACGTCCTCGTTTACGACATCCAGGACAACGGCTGCCGCTCCTACACCTTCATCTCCACAATGGGCCTCGCAATGGAAGCCTGCGCCGAACTCGGTAAGGAGTTCATGGTTCTCGACCGACCCAACCCCATCAGCGGCAACAAGGTCGAGGGCAACCTCGCCGAGCCTGACTGCATCTCATTCGTCAGCCAGTTCCCCATTCCCTACCTCTACGGCCTCACCCCCGGCGAGCTCGCCGGATACCTCAACGACGAGGGACTCCTCGGCGGAGGAAAGAAGGTGAATCTCACCGTCGTGCCCATGGAAGGCTGGTCCCGCGACATGGACTTCCGCGAAACCGGTATGCCCTGGGTGCTCCCCTCGCCCCACCAGCCCACCCCCGAGAGCGCCGTATACTATCCCGCCTCCGGAATCCTCGGCGAGCTCGGTTACATGAGCATCGGCGTCGGCTACACCGAACCCTTCAAACTCTTCTGCGCCGAATGGATTGACGCCGAGGACCTCTCCCGCCGCCTCAATGCCCGCGCAATTCCCGGAGTGATGTTCCGCCCCATCCACATCAAGCCCTTCTACTCCGTTGGCCAGGGCACGAACATTCAGGGCGTCGAAATGTACGTCACCGACCTCGACGCCGCCCCGCTGAGCCTCGTGCAGTTCCACGTCATGGACGAGCTCGCGCAGATGTACCCCGACCGCAAGACCCTCGACAACGCCGACCCCAAGCGCTTCAGCATGTTCGACAAGGTCTGCGGCTCCAAGGAAATCCGACGCCGCTTCGGCGCATCCCACAAAGTCGCCGACATCGAGGACTACTGGAACAAGGACGCCGCCGCCTTCAAGGCCCGAAGCGCCGCTCATTATCTTTACAAGTAATTGAATATGGATCCGAAATACTCGGAATTTGTAAACAATCTCCGCCACGCCGGAATCGACGGCGCCCGCATCTACACCGACCCCATGCGCACGCTCGCTTGGGGCACCGACGCCAGTTTCTACCGTCTCGTCCCTAAGGTCGTGGTCCACGTGCGCGACGAGAAGGAGATGCAGTCCGTCCTCCGCACGGCCTCTTCAATGCGTCTCCCAGTCACATTCCGCGCCGCCGGGACAAGTCTCTCCGGCCAGTCCCTCTCCGACTCCGTCCTCGTCGTGGCCGGCAAGGATTGGGAAGGCTTCCGCATTCTCGACAAAGAGGCTCGCGAAATCGCCCTCCAGCCCGGTATTGTCGGAGCCCGCGTCAGCGAGATTCTCGCTCCATACGGCCGCGTCTTCAGCCCCGACCCCGCTTCAATCAAGTCCGCGATGGTCGGCGGAATCGTCGCCAACAACGCCTCCGGTATGAAATGCGGAACCCACGCCAATTCCGACAAGGTCCTGCGCTCCATGCGCATTGTCCTCGCCGACGGTACCGTCCTCGACACCGCCGACTCCGTCTCCCGCGAGGAGTTCGGACGCTCACACCCCGAACTGATTGCCGAAATCCAGGCTATCCGCGCCGAAATTCTCGGCAACCCCGCGCTCTCCGAAAAAATCCGCTATAAATACTCCATCAAGAACGTAACGGGCCTCAACCTCCTGCCTTTCGTCTCTTTCGACGACCCCTTCGACATCATTGCCCACTGCATGGTCGGCTCCGAAGGCACCCTAGGCTTCATGAGCGAAATCCGCATGGCCACGGAAGAGAAAATGCCCTGCACGGCCTCCGCGATGGTATATTTCTCCGACCTCACCGAGGCCTGCCGCGCAGTCGTCGCTCTCAGGAAGGCACGCATCGTCGACGCCTGCGAGCTCCTCGACAGCAAGTCCCTCGAAGCCGTCGGAGACCCCACGGGAACAGGTCTCACAGCTCTCCTCCTCCGCGTCGATGCCGCCGACAACCACGTCCTCGCCGACCGTTGCGCCAAGGCCCTTGAAATCGTCGACTCTTTCACCCTCTTCAAGCCCGCGGCTTTCTCGACAGACCCCGCCACAGTCGCCGCATGGTGGCTCATCCGCGCCGGGGTGTTCCCTGCCGTCGGAGGCACAAGAAAACCCGGAACGACCGCCCTTATCGAGGACATCGCCTTCCACATCGAGGACCTCCCCGCAGCCACCGCCGACCTCCGCAAGCTCCTTGAGGACTGCGGTTACGACGACGCCTGCATCTACGGCCACGCCCTCGAGGGGAACTTCCACTTCATCATCGCCCAGGGCTTCGACTCCGAAGCCGAGATTCAGCGCTACCGCAAGCTCATGCTCGCAATCGAGGAACTCGTCGTCGACAAGTTCCACGGCTCCCTCAAGGCCGAGCACGGCACCGGGCGCAATATGGCCCCCTTCGTCGAAAAGGAATGGGGGCCCGAGGCATGGGCACTCATGAAGCGTATTAAGGCCGCATTCGACCCCCACGGCCTCCTCAATCCCGGAGTGATTTTTAACGACGACCCCGAGTGCTTCATCCATTTCCTGAAGCCACTGCCCGTGGTAAGCCCCATCGTCGACAAGTGCATCGAGTGCGGCTTCTGCGAGGTCAACTGCGTAAGCTGCGGATTCACCCTCTCCGCCCGTCAGCGAATTGTCGTCTGCCGCGAGCTCGAGCGCCTCAAAGCCACGGCCCCCGGGTCCCCAGAAATCAGGGAAATAGAGAAGGCTTTCCGCTTCGAAGGCGTCGACACTTGCGCCGGCGACGGCCTCTGCTCACTCGCCTGCCCCATGAAAATCAAGACCGGCGAACTCATGCACGTCTTCCGCGAGCACCGCATTCCCCCGGGCTCTTTCGGCCACGGCTTCGGCCGCTATGCCGCCGACCACCTCGCCGGCATCAGCTCCGCCCTCCGCGCCACCCTCGGCCTCGCCTCCTTCGCCCGTAAGATTATAGGGGTGAAGGGCGTGGAGAAGATCGGTCCCGCCCTCCATTCCGTCGGTCTCCCGCTGTGGACTCCCTCCCTCCCCAAGCCCTACAACCCCGCCGCACTCGTGGCACGGACCGAGGCGCAGCCTGCGGCTCCGGAGAAGCCAAAGGTCGTATACTTCCCCTCCTGCCTCAACCGCACCATGGGCATAGCCGAAAACGCCCCCCGTGCCGAAGAACCCCTCTCCGAGGTCTTCGTCCGCCTCTGCCGGCGCGCCGGTTATGAAGTCATATTCCCCAAAGGCCTCCCCTCTCTGTGCTGCGGAATGATATGGTCCAGCAAAGGCATGCCCGACATCGCCGAATCCAAGGTCCGCGAGCTCGAGGCCGCCCTCGCCGAGGCCTCGCAGGGCGGACGTTTCCCCGTAGTCTGCGACCAGAGCCCCTGCCTCCACCGCATGCGCAAGTGCATCACCTCCATGAAGCTCTTCGAGCCCGCGGAGTTCATCCACGACTTCCTCGCTCCCTCGCTCACCTTCCGCCCCGTCGACCGCCCCGTGGCCGTCCACATCACCTGCTCTTCCCGCATGATGGGCATCGGCGACAAGATTGTGGCCCTCGCTTCCATGTGCTCCACTAACGTCACCGTACCACCCGAGGTGGGTTGCTGCGGCTTCGCAGGCGACAAAGGCTTCACCATCCCCGAGCTCAACAGCTGGGGCCTCCGGAAGCTCCGCAAGTCCGTCGGGGAAGCCGGCGCCAAAGAAGGATACTCCAACTCCCGCACCTGCGAAATCGGCCTCACCACCAACAGCGGCATCCCATACCAGTCTATAGTCTACCTCGTCGACGAAGTCACCCGACCCTGACCTCCCACACCTCCGATTTTCCTATCATAAATAAACCAATCCATAACCACTCTCTTATGAGCACCGCAGCTCACACGGCCCCCAAAGGCCGTCTTCTCGCACTTGACATCCTCCGCGGTATCACCATCGCGGGGATGATTCTCGTGAACAACCCCGGCTCCTGGGGCCACATCTACGCCCCCCTCGAACATGCCTCCTGGAACGGTCTCACACCCACCGACCTCGTCTTCCCCTTCTTCATGTTCATAATGGGCGTCAGCACCTACATGTCCCTCCGAAAGTACAACTTCGCCTGGAGCGGTCCTGCGGCATGGAAAATCCTCAGGCGCACAGTCGTTATCTGGCTCATCGGCCTCGCAATCGCATGGTTCGGCCTCTTCCTCCGTGGTGTTCTCAACGAGAAGACGCTCCTCGACGCCATGTGGAACTTCGACCATATCCGCATCCTCGGCGTAATGCCACGACTCGCCATCTGCTATGGTGTAGGCTCCCTTCTCGCGATAACCCTGAAGCAGCGGACCCTCCCCTATGTCATTGCCGGAATACTTATTACCTATGCCATTATCCTCCTCTGCGGCAACGGCTTCGAGTTCTCCGACCGTAATGTCCTCTACATCGTCGACAACAAAATCATCGGTCCCGACCACCTCTACGCCGACACTATCGACGGCGTCCGACTCAAGTTCGACCCCGAAGGCCTCCTCAGCACCCTGCCGTCCATCGCCCATATGCTCATAGGCTTCATGTGCGGCTCCCTCATCATGGCAACAAAGGACAACAACATCCGCATCAACCGCCTCTTCATCGTCGGAACAATCCTCACTTTCGCCGGATTCCTCCTCGACTTCGGTCTCCCCATCAACAAGAAAGTCTGGTCCCCCTCATTCGTCCTCACCACCTGCGGCCTCGCTTCCTCTTTCCTCGGTCTCCTTATCTGGATTATCGACATCAGGGGGTATAAGAAATGGTGCCGCTTCTTCGAGGCCTTCGGAATCAACCCTCTCTTCATGTACTGCCTCGGTGCCGTGCTCAGCATCGTCATCGGAGCCGTGAAGATTGGCGACACTTCTGTCAAGGGCCACGTCTACGAGGATTTCCTCATGCCCCTCTGCTGCGGCGACGCTACCCTTGCATCACTCCTCTTCGCACTCCTCTTCGTCGCTGTAAACTGGTGCGTGGGATATGTTTTGTATAAGAAGAAAATTTACATCAAGATATGATACTGATAGCCGACTGCGGGAGCACCAAAATCGACTGGTGCGTGCTCTCGTCCGAAAAGAAAGTAGCAAAACAAGTATTCACCATGGGCATGAACGCCGTCATGCTCACCGAGGAGGAGATGCGCTCTCGCATCGCCGCCGAGCTGATGCCCGAACTCGCCGACCTCGCCCCCGAAATAACGGAAATATATTTCTACGGCGCCGGATGCCTCGCCCCGGAGGTCTGCGCCAATGTCGCCGCTGCTCTCCGCGCCAACATCCCCTCCGCCTCCGTCGTCGAGGTCTACACCGACCTCCTCGCCGCCGCGCGCGCTCTCTGCGGACATGAGACCGGTATTGCATGCATCCTCGGCACCGGCTCGAATTCCTGCCTCTACGACGGCAACGAAATCGTCCGCAACGTTTCACCCCTCGGCTTCATTCTCGGCGACGAAGGGTCCGGAGCCGTCATCGGAAAGCTCTTCCTCGGCGACCTCCTCAAGAACCAGCTCCCCAGGGCCGTTGCCGACGAATTCATGGCCGAATACCGCCTCACATACCTCGACATCATCCGCCGAGTATACAAGGAGCCCCTTCCCAACCGCTTCCTTGCGTCCGTAACTCCTTTCCTCTCCGCCCATCTCGACGTCCCCGAAATCCGGGCCATCGTCCTCTCCACTTTCCGCGCATTCTTCCGCAGGAACGTCCGCCAGTACGCCGGCTCCGGCGAGCGCACCGCGAATTTCGTCGGCTCTATCGCCTACTACTTCCGGCCCGTCCTTGAAGAGGCCGCACGCGAGGAAGGCTTCGCCGTCGGCAAGATTCTCAAGAGCCCCATGGAGGGCCTTGTAAAGTTCCATTCTTAATTCCCTGTCAATATGAGCTTTGTTAAGATAAGCGAGCAGTCCTCGCTCTACAACGACCTCGAAAAGAAAAGCGTCGGTGAAATTCTACATGACATAAACACCGAAGACAAGAAAGTAGCCCTCGCCGTCGAGAAGGCCATTCCTCAGATTGAGAAGCTCGTCGAGCAGATTGTCCCCCGTATGCGTCAGGGCGGTCGTATTTTCTACATGGGCGCCGGCACCTCCGGCCGCCTCGGTGTCCTCGACGCTTCCGAGATTCCTCCTACTTTCGGTATGGACCCCTCCTGGGTCATCGGACTCATCGCCGGAGGCGACACCGCGCTCCGCAACCCCGTCGAGAACGCCGAGGACAACACCGAACAGGGTTGGAAAGACCTCGAAAAGTTCAATATCAACTCTAAGGACACCGTAATCGGCATCGCCGCTTCCGGCACGACCCCCTACGTCATAGGTGCCCTGAAGGCCTGCCGCGAGCACGGTATCCTCACCGCAGCCATCACCTCAAACCCCGACGCTCCCGTCTCCGAAGCCGCAGACATCGCCATAGAGATGATTGTCGGTCCCGAGTACGTCACCGGAAGCTCCCGCATGAAGAGCGGCACGGGGCAGAAGATGATATGCAACATGATTACCACTTCCGTCATGATCAAGATGGGCCGCGTAAAGGGCAACAAGATGGTCAACATGCAGCTCTCCAACGCCAAGCTCGTCGACCGTGGCACCCGCATGCTCGTCGAGGAGCTCGGACTCCCCTACGACGAAGCCCGGCGTCTCCTCCTCTTCCACGGCTCCGTAAAGAAAGCCTCCGATTACTACAAAGGCACCCACGAACAATGACCCCCTTCCGCAAAATCATCCTCATGGCCGCCCTCTCCCTCGCCGGGGCTTTAGCTTTCGCTTCCGCTCCCGGCGAGATGCCCAAGGGGCAGTCCACCCCCGACGCCGGGCGCGACTCCGTCACCTCCGAGTCCATCGTTTTCCTCGGAAACAGCCTCACCTACGGCGGTAAGTGGAACGAACTCTTCGGCATCTCCAACGCCGTTAACCGGGGAATTATCGGAAACACTGCCGCCGACATCGACGCCCGTCTCGCCGAAGTCACAGCCGGACATCCCGCCAAGATTTTCCTCATGTGCGGCGTCAACGACGTCAGCCACGACCTCTCCGCCGACTCCGTGGCCCGCGCCGTCATAGGCCTCGTCGACCGCATCCGGCGCGAAAGCCCCTCCACCCGGCTCTACCTTCAGTCCCTCCTGCCCATCAACAACAGCTTCGGGCGCTACAGGCGCGTAATCGGTAAGGAACAGACCATCCGCGACATCAATGCCCTCCTCGAGCCTATGGCGCGGGAGCGTGGCGTCACATGGATTATGCTCTATCCCTACTTCTGCGACGCCGACAGCAACCTCCGCAAGGAAATCACCACCGACGGCCTGCACCTCACCGCTCCCGGCTACGATATCTGGCGCGACCGTCTCAAGGAATACGTGGCGGAATAATACTCCCCGTTTCATCTCTTGGCGCTCGACAACTCCCAGCAGGAAATTTGCGACATCCGCGACCGCACGGCCCTCGTTCTGGCAGGGCCCGGTTGCGGCAAGACCCACATCCTCGCCCTCCGCATTTTCCGCGCCAACGCGGAGCTCGGAATCCCCTTCTCCGACATGCTCTGCCTCACCTTCACCAACCGCGCCGCTCGAGAGATGAACGAGCGTATCGCCGGGCTAATGGGATATGTGCCTCCCGACCTTTTCGTCGGGAACATGCACCGCTTCTGCTTCCGCTTCCTCTTCGCAAACAGCCTCATCCCGCCCGACACCGGCATCCTCGACGAGACAGACCGTCTCGAATACCTCGAATCCGCCTTCAACATCACCCGCGCCTCCGACGTCGCCGACTTCGCAAAGGCCGTGGTTCGCGTCTGGCAGGACGACCACGACTTCCCCGACGACCGCAGGCAGCGCCTCCGCTTCTCCCTCTCCGACCGCGACTACGACCGCGTCCGCGAGTACATGGAGTACAAGGAACGGAACATGCTCGTCGACTTCGACGAAATGATTCTCCGCACATACTCCGCCCTCACATCCGCCCGCGGTGACACCCTCGCCATGAGCGCCTTCCCTTGGATTCAGGTCGACGAGGTCCAGGACATGACCCCTATCCAGCTCGACATCGCCGCCATTCTCCTCCGCAACGCCCCGGGGCGCCGCACTTGCCTGTACCTCGGCGACGAACAGCAGGCCATTTTCAGCTTCACCGGTGCCGGAGGCGCGGCCCTCGAAAAACTCAAGCTCAGCTGCCGCGACAGCATTTTCCGCCTCCGGCGCAACTACCGCTCCCCCTCTCCACTCGTCGCCCTCTGCAACGACCTCGCCGCCACTTGGCTCGACACCGACCCTCGCTACCTCCCCGCAGCCGAAAGCCGCGCCGACGACTCCGACTGCGTCGTGCGCCTCGTCCTCACCCCCGAGCCCGGTGCCGGGATGGTCCGCCGCGTCCGCTCGCTCCTCAACTACTGCCCCGGCGAGTCCGTCGCCGTTCTCGTACAGACCAACGCTCAGGGCGACGAAGCTTCCGACTTCCTCTCTCTCGCCGGAATTGAGCACATTCACCTCAGCCGCAACGACCTCTTCAGGCGCCCGGCCTTCAAGACCCTCTTCAGCCACATCGCCGTCACGGTCAACCCCTCCCGCATCGGCGAATGGGCGCGTCTCCTGTTCCAGACCCGATGCCTCCGCACCATGCGCTCCGCCAGGCATCTCTGCGCCCGACTCCTCGACGCTGCCGTCAGCCCCGGAGAGCTCCTCGACATCGACGCCCCGACCCACACCGAACGCTTCGCCGCACTCCTCGCCCCGGGCGCCGGAAAGCGTGTCGTGGTCTTAGACACCGAGACTACCGGCCTCGACATCTTCGCCGACGACGTGGTCCAGATTGCCGCCGTCACAATCGCCGACGGCCGAATCCTCGAAGGCAGCGAATTCTCCGTCCTTATCCGCACAGAACGCCCCATACCCCGGGAGTTCGGCGACGGAATCCCCAACCCCCTCCTCGACCTCTACGCCGAGGGGCCCCTGCTCGAAGCTCCTGAAGCCTTCACTCTCTTCGCCCGATACCTCGACGGCGCAGACGCCGTTTGCGGCCACAACCTCGACTTCGACCTCCCCGCCCTGCGCTTCAACTTCTCCCGTCGGGCGCCCGGCCTTCCCCTCCCCGCTGTCCTCGACGACTCCCTGCCCTTCATCGACACCCTGCGCGCATCCCGCCTCCTCTTCCCACGCCTCCGCCGCTACCGCCTCGCCGACATGACCGCCACTCTCGGCCTCCCCGCGCGCACTTTCCACCTCGCACTCGACGACGTCCTCGCAACCGCCGACCTCGCCATAGCGCTTCAGCCCCGCGCCGCATCCCGTGTCCACGGCATCGCCGAAATCCGCGCCGACAGGCGTCTGCGCCACGTCTGCGCCCGCTTCGAAAGCATCTACGGCACCCATTACCGTCGCTCCCGCGCTCTCCTCACGGACCCGGCCCCCGGGCCCTTCAACTCCCTCTCCGCAGAAATGACTCGCCTCCACGACTCCTTCGCCCTCGAGGGATTCATCGAGCCGATTGAACATTACAACTACGTGCGCCGTCTCGTCGACGAAGTCGTTGTCGACCCCGCCGCCGAGCCCCGTTTTCGCGAGCAGGCGATGCGCCGCTACGCCGAACTCCTCACCTTCAACGAAGGCGACCTCTTCACCAACGGCATCATCCGCGAGAACGTCTCCGTAATGACGGTCCACAAGGCTAAGGGCCTCGAGATGGAAAACGTCCTCGTATATTCCGCCGACCGCGCTTTCGGCTCCGTTACAGACCGCGCGCGACTCTTCTACGTGGCTTTTTCCCGCGCCCGTAAGCGTCTCTACGTCCATACCTCAGGTAATCTCGACCCAGTCGTCGATGCCATCCGAAACAGGTTTTCATACACCTGTCGATAATTTTTCCTCCAAAAATTTTGTGTTTTCACATTTAAGTGTTAATTTTGGACCGAAATGTTAATTCCGCCCCTAAAGTCGTGACTTTCTCCAAACAATGGCGGCTCAGATTTGTTAACAAATAAAGGTTAATTTTAAAATTCCCTCCCCGCAAGGCACACTCGTCCCCTTATGAAGAAGCAGACAATCTGGATACTCGCTATACTGATGGCCATTACTTTCATTGGCCTTCTGTGCATACAGATTTTCTATATGAGGAACATCGTGAGCATCCGCTACGAACAGTTCTCTCAGGGCGTTCGCCAGGCCCTTATCGCGACAGCCGTTCACCTCGAGCAGGACGAGACCCGCCACTTCCTCGAGGACGATGTCCGCCAGATCGAGTCCTCTTCGATAATCTCCCAGTACATCGGCGAGTCGGTCCCCCGCGTCGGAGGAATTAAGTACTCGTTCACCACTTCCACCGGTATCGAGGCCGACCTCACAATCAAGGGCGACGTCAGCGCCCTCTCAAAGCTCCAGTCCCCCGACGAGCGCGGTCCCAAGGCCCACATCCGCAACATGCAGGACGCATACCGCAGCAAGTACCTCTACCAGCAGGGTGTCCTCGACGACGTCATCCTCAACATAATCTCCAAAGCCTCCGCTCGCCCCATCACCGAGCGCGCAGACTCCACCGTCGTCGGCGAATACCTCCGTCAGGAGCTCGACACCCTCGGCCTCAAAGTCCCCGTGGAGTACGCCCTCGTCAACCACTACGGCCTCATATTCTACAAAAGCCCCGGATACGTCCCCGGACAGATCGACGGCGACGCAATGTTCGCCCAGGCACTCTTCCCCAACGACGCATCCGGCACCCGGAACTACCTCAAGGTATATTTCCCCACCAAGAAGGACTACATCTTCAAGAGCATTTCCTTCATGGTCCCGGCCTTCGCCTTCACGCTCATCCTGTTGATTATCTTCGTCTACACCATCATCGTGGCCTTCCGCCAGAAGAAGCTCACCGAGATGAAGAACGACTTCATCAACAACATGACCCACGAGTTCAAAACACCCATCGCCACCATCAACATTGCCGCCGACGCGCTGAACTCCTCCCGGGTCAACTCCGATCCGGAAAAGGTGGAACACTACGCCGGGATCATCAAACAGGAAAACCGCCGGATGCTCACCCAAGTGGAAAGCGTGCTGCGCATCGCCCGCCTGGAGCGCGGACAGATGGAACTCAACCGGACGGAGTCCGACCTGAATGCCCTGCTGGAAGAAGCCCTCGAACACATCGAACTCATCGTGGCCGACCGCCAAGGCACCATCGAGGAGCGTTTCGAAGCCGAAAAGACCACCGCCACGGTCGACCGCATGCACATCATCAACATCTTCCTCAACATCCTGGACAATGCCAACAAATACTCTCCGGGCCAACCCGAGATCACCGTCCGCACCTACAATACCTCTGACGGGCGATACTGGGCGGTGGACATCACGGACCGGGGGCTGGGCATGAACAAGAGCGAAACGAAAAAGATCTTCGAGGATTTCTACCGCGTGCCCACCGGCGATGTCCACAACATCAAGGGACACGGCCTGGGGCTTGCCTACTCGAAAAAGATCGTCGAACTCCACGGCGGGGTCATCGAAGTGGAGAGCTCTCCGGGAAAAGGGAGTACATTTACCGTAAAAATCCCCCTTGACTGACAACAAAACAATCCGTAATTTTACTTCCTAAAAATCAAAAAAACCATCCACTATGGAAAAACCCAAAATCAAATTGTTGCTCGTAGAGGACGACACCAACTTCGGCGCCGTGCTGAAAGACTTCCTCACGTTCAACGACTACGATGTCGTCCATGCAGTGGACGGAGAGGACGGCTGGAAAAAATTCAACTCGGACAAATACGACCTGTGCATACTCGACGTGATGATGCCCAAGAAGGACGGCTTCACCCTGGCCAAGGAAATCCGCGAGGTCAACAAACAAGTCCCCATCATCTTCCTGACGGCCAAATCCATGAAGTCGGACGTGCTGCACGGATACCAGGTCGGCGCCGACGACTACCTGAACAAACCCTTCGACAGCGAAGTACTCCTCTACAAGATCAAAGCCATCACCGAACGCGGTGGCGCAGAAACAGCCGAAGCCGAGGAAAACGCCCAAACCGAATTCAAGATCGGCTCCTTTACCTTCGACTCCAAGTTGCGCAACCTCTCCAACGGCACCGAGGAATACAAACTCTCCCCCAAGGAAAACGCCCTGCTCAAACTCCTTTGCCAGCACATGGGCGACCTGATGCCGCGCGAGTTGGCACTGGTGCGCATCTGGAAAGACGACAACTACTTCACCGCGCGTTCGATGGACGTATATATCGTCAAACTGCGCAAATACCTCAAGAGCGACCCCAAAGTATCCATCAGCAACATCCACGGCGAAGGATTCCGCCTGGTGGTCGAACCCTGAAGACCGACGGCTCGCCCCGCCGGGGCGCCGTATCCGCCACAATGCAGGCCCTTGACGGACGCGGATTGCGAATCCGGACTCGGCGGCCTGCATTTCTCGTTTTCCCCTCAAAAAAAACGCGTTCCATGAACAAAACCCTCCGACTCTCCCGCATTCTGCAATTGTTGGAAAACAATTCGCAATACGCCGAAACCTACATCTACGTCCCTTCGGCCTGGAGTCGCCCTTTCAGTCCCTATGAATACGTCTTTGTCCGGGCCAAGGACTACTATCGCGACGTGGTCGCCCGCATTCTCGAACAAGCCCGGCCGGGCGTAAACTACGCCACCAACCTCTCCTCCATCCGGGGCGAGGCCGACCGGTGGAGCACACGCGCGGTGCTTTACAACGCTTTCCCGCGCCTGACCAGCGCTTTCGACCACGACGGCAACAACGTCATCGGTCAGTCGCAGATCGACCTGACCCTCAATGAAAAAGGCATCCGCGACAGCGGCACCTTCCTCAAGACCATCGCCATGCTCCCCTACATCCGCTCCCTGGGAGCCAACACCCTGTACCTGCTACCCGTCAACCGCATCGGCACCATCCACCGCAAAGGCGACCTTGGTTCGCCGTACGCCACG
>ERZ825137.168-NODE-168-length-90160-cov-4.341435_pt1 | contig 90160 bp, 71 predicted proteins | sample MGYA00519873_ERZ825137 | MGnify/ENA primary metagenome ERZ825137 (study PRJEB31778, sample SAMEA3449190) | human gut metagenome | biome: human gut; feature: human-associated habitat; material: faeces | place: United Kingdom | collected 2010/2012 ...
CATCCACCTTAAGACTATTCACCATATGATATGCATCCAGGTAGTTTCTAACTGTCCACACATTAACCTTCAAACCCAAACTATGCATCTGACGAACCTGCGTCTCTGTTACACCAACATATTTGGCTCCCAGGTCAGCACTATATTGTTTGCACAACGCAATCGTATTCCCACTTGGTGAATCTGTTAGATATTCAAGAGCGATTGTATCTCCTCCCATTTCCTTAAGATCTCGGATTCTTTTCAGATTATCGGGACAAAATGTGATCAACTTTACACGTTCCGTCAGTCCTCTTTTTTCTAATTCCGTCAACAATTTGATCAACTGTTCCTGTGTAAATACTGTTTTCAATTCAACCGACAGCTTTTTTGTCGGATAATGCTGTGCCAGCTCCAGAACCTGATTCAAAGATGGAATATATTCATTCTGGTATTGCTCAACATTTTTTCCAATTGTAATACGATATGCAGTTGCCTGTTCCAGTGTAAGATCTGTGACATTAACCTTATAACCCGTGGCGCTTTCTAATGATTCATTATGTGACACAACAAACTCATTATCCTTTGTCGGCCAGATATCCAACTCTATTGCGTCATATCCGCTTTCCAATCCAAGCTTAAATGCCGCCATGGAATTATCCGGCGCCATATCACATCGTCCACGATGGGCAATATAAGTACACTCCCCACGCTCCAAAGCACTCGAATATACATAATACGTCTTTTTCTTCTGTCCTTTATCCATTGCCTGAACCGTAATGATTGCAATGCCATTTCCGACAGCTGTAATCGTCCCATTGTCTGAAACAGTTGCAACTTCCGGATTACCGGAGGACCAGCTCAATGTTTTGTCCGATGCACCAGAAGGTGATATCTCCGCATCTATTTTTACCGATTTTCCTGTCATCAGGAAAATTCCCCGTCCTTTTATTTCCTGCCAATACACAGAATTTGATTCAGTATTCAGTGTAATAGACTTAACATATGTAACCACTTTCACTACCTTCGAGATCTTCTTATTCGTTCCGTCTGTTGTCTTCGCTGTGATCACCGCAGTACCGTTCCCGATACCTTTAACTTTTCCGGAGGAATTAACAGTTGCTACATTCTCATTGCTCGATGTCCATCGAAGCTTCTTATTGGATGCATTTGACGGCTGCACATCCACGTTCAGTTTGTATGTAGAGCCCACCTTAAGCTCCGTCAGTTCACTCGCATTGGTAAATTTGATACCGGAAACTTTGGTACCCACCGTCACTTTCAATATGATCTTTTTATTACTTCCATCTGTTGTTGTAGCTGTAATCTTTGCGGTTCCCTTTTTTCTTCCCCTAATCACACCTTTGTTTGTAACAGAAACCACTTTTTTCTTATTTGATTTCCATTTTAATTTCTTATTCTTCGCCTTTGATGGTGTAACTCTGACCTTCAAAGCAAGGCGTTCGCCCTTTGATATAGTCACTGTTTTTTCATATTTTTTCAAAGTAATGTTCTTAACCTTAATCTCTTTTGCAGCACTTACATTCATTGTAACCATCATGCAACACAAGAATGCCATTACCATCATTATTAACGTTCTACGTTTCATATCCCTTTACACCCTCTTTTCTATTATCATTTTCCATTATAACTCAATAAGCATATTATACAAGTTATATGTAAAATCTACGCGAAAATATTTTAGAAAAAAAACATACATTATGTATTTATTTTCCTTTTTTTATATGTTATTATATTTGCACGGAGGTGATTTAAGTGAAATATTTCTATTTAATAAGTTATTCTGTGAGTGGGATCAAAACTTTAGACCACAAAATTACACTATCATTTTACAAAAAGACACTATCAAATTTTTCGGATACGCAAAATTATAATATAAAAGGAATATACGGAATGAATGGTTCGGGGAAATCCGGCATTATTACTTCCATTGATATACTCAAGAATATACTTATTAATCCAAACTATTTAAACAATCCACTTGCCCAAAAGACTCTGGATGAACTCATCAATAAAAATACAGGCGAATTGTATATGGAAGTCGAGTATGTCACGAGCTTCAACAAGAATAAGAGTCCCCTATTGTATCGATATGGTGTCATGATATCAAAGGACATCTCAGAAAAATATGTAATATCTAACGAGGAATTGTCCTACCGAAAATCAACATCCAAAAGCAAATCATTGAACATAATCTATAAGGTAGTCGATGGAGAAATTGTTCAAGCAGAAGATTCGGCTAATAATTTTTATAATACAATTGTCATGAGAACAGCAAATCTACTGTCAACCGGATCCATGTGTTCCATATTATGCAGAAAATATTTATTCCCGAAAGATAACGACAAAAGCATTATTGAAAATTCATTTTTACGAAGTAACATTTTGCTTTTTTCATTCGGCATGCAACTACATGTATATGTTGACCAGCCAGACGATCACAGAGACTATTTAATGACCAATTCATTTTCAAACATTGAAAAGGCCAATATGGCAGCCCAATCTGATTTTGCCTTTACTAAATATTATTTAGAGCTTGAAGAAAGCAACGTTCTTAACATATTAAACATTACAAATAATATTATCCAAAAGGACTTATATGAACCGTTCACCAAAACAATACAACAACTATATGAATTTCTTCATATCTTCAAATCCGATTTAAAAAATATTGAAATTGATCGAAAAGAAAACAAAAACCTATATATATGTGATCTCATCATGGTATATGACACTTATAAGATTCATGCTGAATTTGAGAGTACAGGAATTAAAAAACTCATTAGATTATTTGTATATTTAAGAGAAATGGTTCATGGCGGAATTGTATTCATTGATGAGTTTGATTCCAATCTGCACGATGTATATCTATGTGCACTATTAGAATATATGATGGAATATGGGCAAGGACAATTATGTTTTACCACACATAACGTCGGTCCCATGGACATACTAAAACGAAACAAAAAATCAATCGATTTCCTATCCATTGATCACCAGATATATCCTTGGACTGCTAACGGAAATTATTCACCGTCAAAATTATACAAAAATGGAATGATTGAGGGTTCTCCTTTCAATATAGACGCCATTGATTTCATTGGAGTTTTTGGTAATGATGAGGAGGAATGTTAATGGGCCAGCAATTAATTTTTGTTGTTGAAACTAACAAAAAATGTAATTCTGATTGGATATACATAAAAGATACTATTGAACATTTCTACCAATACGATCGTGCACATACAAAATTTAGCACTGTATACATGAACGGAAAAGGAAACTACCCAAACAAATCAAAGGAAATACAGTCTTTAATATCACAATATGCATCTACATCAGAAAACAATAGGTCACATGTTCTTTATTGTTTTGACTGTGATGATTATGACTGCAATCCCGAGGATATTCAATTTTTAAAAAGTGCCAAAAGATATTGCAATGACCGCGAATATGATCTTATATGGTTTTGTAAAGATATTGAACAGGTATATCTCGGCAGTCGAATTGCTAATACACAAAAGAAAGAGAAAGCTGCAACATTCAAAGCTAAAAAATCAATTACACAGATCCAAACCGATCTACTACTTTATTCTAGTTACAGAATAGGTACAAGTAACATTTTATGCGTATTAGATAACTATCTGATGCGCAAGAAAACCACATAGCACTACAAAAAGAGAACATAGCTGTGTAACTAATTTTTGTTATATAGCTATGTTCCCTGCTCGCTTCTATTCAGTCATCTATTTCATTTACAGATTCGAATATCCCATCAATGCCGTGTCCACTGCACGCGCAACTTCTCGTCCTTCACGGATCGCCCATACAACCAACGACTGTCCGCGATGCATATCTCCGGCAGTAAATACCTTTGGCACATTGGTTGCATAGCATCCTGCCTCGGTCTTGACATTGGTACGTTCATTCAGTTCTACTCCGAATGCCTTTGACACATATTCCTGCGAACCTAAGAATCCCGCTGCGATCAATACGATATCACAAGGAACTTCATATTCGCTTCCCTCGATCTCAGACATATTCATACGTCCGGTCTTTGGATCTTTCTTCCAGTCAAGCTTCACGCATTTTGCTTTTACAACATTTCCATCCTTGTCCTTCACGAACTCCTTAACGGTTGTCTCATAGATCCGCGGATCCTGTCCGAATACCGCAATTGCTTCCTGCTGTCCATAATCCGTTTTGAGGATCTTCGGCCATTCCGGCCATGGATTGTTTGCCGCTCTGCATACAGGTGGCTTTGGCATCATCTCAAGCTGCACAATGCTCTTGCAGCCCTGACGGATGGAAGTTCCCACGCAGTCATTTCCGGTATCTCCGCCACCGATAACCAAGACATTTTTGCCCTTTGCACTGACATACTTTTTATCCTTAAATTCCGAATTCAGCAGGCTCTTGGTCGTTGTCTTTAAGAAATCCACTGCAAAATAGATTCCTTTTGCATCTCTTCCCTTTGCCTTGATATCTCTCGGATTCGATGCTCCACATGCCAAGATCACACTGTCATATTCTTTCAGGATCTGGTCTGCTTTCACTGCCTTTTCATCCAGATTCGTCAGATATTCACCCATCGCATCTTCTTTGGCAACCATCGGAGTCATCGCTGCTTTCGTTGCTCCTACATTTGCATTTGTTACAAATGTAACACCTTCCGCTTTCATGACTTCTACCTTGCGGTCAATGATCTGCTTTTCCAGTTTCATGTTCGGGATCCCGTACATCAAGAGTCCACCGACCCGGTCACTCTTTTCATATACCGTAACGGAATGTCCACGTTTATTCAACTGATCTGCCGCAGCAAGTCCGGAAGGACCGGAGCCGATCACTGCGATCTTCTTTCCGGTTCTGACACTTGGTGCTTTCGGTGCTGCTAATCCGCTCTTATAAGCAGATTCAATGATACTTCTCTCATTTTCCTTATTCGATACCGGCAGTCCATTGAGATTACAGGTACATGCAGCCTCACAAGGAGACGGACATACTCTCGAAGTAAACTCCGGAAAATTATTCGTCTTCTTCAAACGATCAAATGCTTCTTCCCAATTGCCATGATACACACAGTCGTTCCACTCCGGAATCAGATTATTAAGCGGACAGCCGGATGCCATGCCGCCGATCATCATGCCGGACTGGCAAAACGGAACACCACAATCCATACAACGTGCAGCCTGTTCCCGCTGTTTTTCTCTTGGGAGAGGCACATGAAACTCATTAAAGTTCTTGATACGCTCTTTTGGTTCTATCTCTTTACTCGTTTCTCTCTCATATTCCAAAAAGCCTGTTTTCTTACCCATTCTCAGAACTCCTTTCTAGTGCTTTGTAGCATAGAATGCTTCAATCTGTGCCTGTTCGGAAGAAAGTCCTTTCTCCTCCATCTGCACGATCATATTCATCATCTTCTTGTAATCATGCGGAATGATCTTCTTGAATTTTGGAAGATATTCCCCAAAGTTATCAAGGATTTCTTTTCCTTTTTCAGAATTGGTATACGCTACATGGTCTTTGATGATGTCTTTGAGCTCCAAGACATCATACTTATCCGATACCTGCTCGATGGAAACCATTTCCTTATTCATCTTCATATACAGATCACTGTTCATATCCAGAACATATGCAATACCACCACTCATACCGGCTGCAAAGTTCTTACCGGTATCTCCAAGGATCACGACACGTCCACCGGTCATATACTCACATCCATGATCGCCAACGCCTTCACACACTGCGGTTGCTCCGGAATTACGGACTGCAAAACGTTCTCCTGCTACACCATTGATGTATGCTTTTCCGGATGTTGCACCGTACAAAGCAACGTTACCGATAATGATATTGTCCTCTGCCTTATACTGAATCGTCTTAGGCGGATATACGATCAATTTACCACCGGAAAGTCCCTTTCCGAAGTAATCGTTGCTGTCGCCTACCAATTCTAACGTAAGACCTTTTGGAATAAATGCACCAAAACTCTGTCCACCGGATCCGTTGCATTTTACGGTAAAGGTATCCTCTTCCAATGTATTGTAATATTTCTTTGTAATCTCTGATCCAAAGATTGTACCAACAGACCGGTCTGTATTCCTGACATCAATCTCTACACTCTTCTTCTGACCCTTTGCCAGTGCATCCTTAAATGTCTTAAGCAGAATCTTCTCATCCACGGTATTGGCGAGTTCAAAATCATACACATTCTTCTTATTATATACGATCTTATTCTGTGGACTGTCCACATATGGATTATTCAGGATTGCAGACAGATCCACTTTCTTCTCTGCTGCTTCCGCACCTGCCTTTAACAGATCAGTACGTCCAACCAGCTCATCCACTGTCCGGACACCGAGACGAGCCATATATTCACGAAGTTCTTCCGCAATAAACCGCATAAAGTTCACAACGTACTCCGGCTTACCCTTGAAACGTTTACGAAGTTCCGGATTCTGTGTTGCAATACCGACCGGACAGGTATCCAGATTACATACACGCATCATCACGCAGCCCATTGTTACCAACGGAGCAGTCGCAAATCCATACTCTTCCGCACCGAGCATTGCGGCAATTGCAACATCACGGCCGGTCATCAATTTACCATCTGTCTCTAAGATTACCTTGTTACGAAGATCGTTCATGATCAACGTCTGGTGTGTCTCTGCAAGACCAAGCTCCCATGGGAGTCCTGCATTGTGAATAGAGTTGCCCGGTGCAGCTCCGGTTCCTCCGTCATATCCGGATACCAGAATAACCTGTGCACCTGCTTTGGCAACGCCGGCAGCAACGGTTCCGATTCCTGCTTCTGATACCAGTTTTACAGAGATTCTTGCATCCGTGTTTGCATTTTTACAATCATAGATCAACTGTGCCAGATCCTCAATCGAATAAATATCATGATGCGGTGGTGGCGAGATCAAACCGACGCCCGGCGTTGAATGACGGGTCTTGGCGATCCAAGGATATACTTTACCGCCCGGTAAATGTCCACCTTCACCCGGTTTTGCGCCCTGTGCCATCTTGATCTGAATCTCTTTTGCACTCGTCAGATACTTACTCGTAACACCGAAACGTCCGGATGCAACCTGCTTGATCGCAGAACACCGGTTCTTTCCATCCGTTCTGACAGTCAGACGTTCCAGATCCTCTCCACCTTCGCCGGAATTGGACTTACCGCCTAACATATTCATGGCAATGGCAAGTGTCTCATGTGCTTCCTGCGAGATTGATCCATAAGACATTGCTCCGGTCTTGAAACGTTTCACAATGGAATCCACCGGCTCGACTTCCTCGATCGGAACACCCTTTTCCGGATAATTGAATTCCATAAGACCACGAAGATTCACCGGCTCCATTTCCTCATTTAACAGCTTCGAATACTGCTTGAACATGTTGTAATCACCGACTCTGGTTGCCTGCTGCAACAGATGAATGGTCTGCGGATTGTACAAATGTTCCTCTTTGCCGCTTCTGTATTTGTGACTGCCACTGGACTCTAACGCAAGATTCATATCAAGTCCTAACGGATCAAATGCGGCCGAATGCAATTCGTCTACCTGCTTCTCAATATCCTTGATATCAATACCTTCCACACGGCTTACGGTATTGGTGAAATACCGGTCAACCACCGCCTTATTGATACCGATTGCCTCGAAGATCTGCGAACTCTGATATGACTGGATCGTAGATATACCCATCTTGGATGCAATCTTAACAATACCATGAATAATTGCGGAGTTATAATCATTGACCGCTGCATAATAATCTTTATCCAGACGATTGGTTTCAATCAGTTCATGAATGGATTCCTGTGCAAGGTATGGATTGATCGCCGAAGCACCATAACCCAACAGAGTTGCAAAATGATGCACACATCTTGGTTCCGCACTCTCTAAGATCAATGCAACTGATGTCTTCTTCTTGGTTCTGACCAGATGCTGCGACATTGCGGATACAGCCAGTAACGAAGGGATTGCCACATGGTTTTCATCCACACCACGGTCTGTCAGGATGAGGATGTTCACTCCCTCCCGGTACAACCGGTCTGCCTCCACAAAAAGCCGGTCAATTGCCTTTTCCAAAGACGTATTCTTATAATATGTGATTGGAACCTCTCCAACCTTCAGTCCTTCTACATGCATATTCCGGATCTTCAGCAGATCAAGATTCGTAAGGATTGGATCCATGATCTTCAGCATTCTGCAGTTTTCCGGTTTCTCCTCTAACAGGTTGCCACCGGCACCAAGATATACTGACGTAGAAGTTACTACTTCCTCACGGATCGCATCGATTGGAGGGTTCGTAACCTGCGCAAATAACTGCTTAAAGTATTTGAATAATGGCTGTTTCTTATCTGAGAGAACAGCAAGCGGTGTATCAGTACCCATTGCCCGAATGGCTTCCGTTCCATTCTGTGCCATTGGCAGGATCGTATTCATATCTTCATAGGTATAACCAAATGCCCGCTGCAATTTTGCACGTTCCTCTTTGGAATGTTCTTCTACCTTTTGGTTTGGAATCTTCAGATCCTTCAGATATACCAGGTTCGAATCCAACCATTCACCATAAGGCTGTGCATTTGCATATTTCTCTTTCAGTTCCTCATCAGAGATCATCTTACCTTCTACCGTATCTACTAATAACATCTTACCCGGATGTAATCTCTCTTTGAGGACAATATGGCTTGGATCAATATCCAATACCCCAACCTCGGAAGAAAGGATCAGATTATCATCATCCGTGATCATATAACGGGATGGACGAAGACCATTTCGGTCAAGTACCGCACCCATAATGTCACCATCGGTAAACAGGATAGATGCCGGGCCATCCCATGGCTCCATCATCGTTGCATAATACTGATAGAAGTCTTTCTTCTTCTGTGTCATATAACGGTTGTTCTCCCATGGTTCCGGAATCGTGATCATCACTGCCAGCGGAAGCGGCATACCACTCATCATCAAAAACTCTAATGTATTATCTAATCTTGCAGAATCGGAACCATCCGGATCCACAACAGGCGTGAGCTTATGCATCTCTCCACGGAAATGTTCGGACTCCATTGACTCTTCTCTTGCATGCATCTTATCTGCATTACCACGAATCGTATTGATCTCTCCATTATGTACCAGATAACGATACGGATGTGCTCGCAGCCAGCTTGGTGTTGTATTCGTTGAGAAACGGGAATGCACCAATGCGATTGCAGATTCATAATCCTCATTATGCAGATCCTCAAAGAACAGGCGAAGTTCATGTACCAAAAACATTCCTTTGTATACGATTGTTCTGGAAGAAAGAGATACCACATATGAATCATCATTTGACTGCTCAAATACTCTTCTTACAATATAAAGCTTACGGTCAAAATCAAGTCCCTTCTCTACATCTTCCGGTCTCTTAACAAATGCCTGCATGATACACGGCATAACATCGACCGCTTTCTTTCCTAAGATCTCCGGCTTGGTTGGAACTTCCCTCCAGCAAAGGAACTCCATTCCTTCCTTTTCAACAATAACCTCAAACATCTTCTTTGCCTGATTACGTTTTAACTCATCCTGTGGAAAGAAGAACATTCCAATTCCGTAATCTCTTTCTTCACCAAGATCAACACCTAATGATGCAACCGCTTTACTGAAGAACTTGTGGGATATCTGTAATAAGATACCTACACCGTCTCCGGTCTTTCCTTCCGCATCTTTTCCGGCTCTGTGCTCTAACTTCTCAACAATCTGCAATGCATTGTTGACCGTTGCATGGCTTTTCTTGCCCTTAATATTCACAACAGCACCAATACCGCAATTGTCATGTTCAAATTCAGAATGGTAAAGACCGGTTTCCCGCTTTGTAGCTTCATCAAATCTTTGTTCCATCGCTTTTTTCCTTTCTATGATAGTGTATTGAATCTGATAATTCGCTTATCACATCTTGCTTTATAACATTAGAATTATACAAATGCAGCTCGTTATCATGTTATAATGTATATATTATGAATACACACATATCTCTTTCGATTGATGTTATATTACAATCATTTCTTAATTTTGTAAATAGAAAAAAAACGAACAATCGTCATATTTTCCGACAATTATCCGTTTTTAAGCTATATAGAACCTTCAATATTCTATTTGTATATACTTTTCCGTAGAATACGCACAATTCATCTGCATATAATAATCAAATACCCTGATTTCACCTTGTTTCTACAAAAGAAAACAGCCACATAATAATATATGCGGCTGCTTTTAGATAACATTGACTTTACTTTTTCTTCTTGAAAGCCGGATCGGTCGGATCCCATGTATGACTTGAACTTAATTTCTGTGCCTTTGGTTTATCAAATGGTCCTGGCACCTTCTTATTATCATAGATAATAACCTTTGTTCCAATATCACAATTATCATAGATCCACTTCGCATCTCCGGCTCTTAAACGAATACATCCATGGGATGCCACTTTGCCTAACTTGTTATAGGCTTTTACATTTAATGACTTATTATCTCTCTCTCTGTCATAGTACACAGAATGGAACAATATCTCTGTTGTTAAATGTTCACACCACTGTCCCCATGATGGTCCATCTAACTCGTGCCAGCGAAGCTTATCTTTGATCTTAAAAGTTCCCTTTGGAGTACGCTTTCCAGCTGAACATACGAATGCTACTACCGGAATCGTGTATCCCTTCTTGCCATCCTTGGCATACACGGTCACACAACTTCCCTTCCGGTTTACACGGATCACATAAGATGATTTCTGCTTTCTCGAAAGGTACTTGCGAACATCCTGTTGCAACTGTCCATTCTTCTTAAAGTAGAACTTATACTTGCCTACATATTTCCATCCGGTCAATGCAGCATATGTATCCTTGTCAAAATAATATCTCTTATTCTTACGGTTCCGGCGCCATCCACTCTCTAATGAATAGTCCTCATCAAAACAGTAATAACTCTTGTTAAGTTTAACAATACCGGTCTTCTCAATCCTCTGACCATTCTCGGTATCAAAATAATAGGCCTTGCCATTAATGTCACATACGCCGGTTGCTAATGAATAATCACGCTGTACATAATAGTTCTTTCCATTGATCTCTCTTAACCCTTTTTTCGTGTAGAGACTTCCTGCCGATTTGCCAGTTGTATAAAAATAGTACAAACTATCCTCGACCCACTGAAAACCTTTTACCTTCACTCCATCTTTATAATAGTATTTTTTGGAAGAATCCCATCCATTCAAAATATTGCCATTAGCATCCTTTTCCGGTTGAACCGCATTTACCGTTGTCTGTGTTGTACCATTCTCCGGCTTTGCATCGATTGTTGTTGCATTTGCGGAGATTCCTGTACACAGCACACTACCGAGAATCAATGCCATTAAAAACTGTTTCTTGTTTGATAATCTCTTCATATCAACGTCTCCATTCTCAATATCCTGTCATCATGTTTCTATCACAACTTGATATTATATTACCATTTATCAGACAATGCAAGCGTTTCCGTCCATAATTTATATACTTAATATTTTCTTAATATATGTGAACTTCATTCGTCAATTTCTTACATATTTCTATCAGAAAGGCAATATTATTTTACTTTTATCTTTTTCGTTGCGCTATAAGAACCATACACTTTCGTTCCGGACTTTTTATAGAATGCCCGCACCTTTACATAATAAGTCTTTCCTTTTTTCAATCCTGTCAAAGTGGTTGTATTCTTATAGATCAGTTTTTTCTTTGCCTTGCTGTATTTCTTACTTGTGCTATATACTACCTGATAACCCGTTGCATTAGAAACCTTTGAAAAACGAACCTTTATTTTCTTAGACCCCCGGGTTAATTTGACACTTTTTACCTTTGCAGGTTTGCTGCTACTTGGTTTCACATTGCCGCTTCGGAGTGCATACTGCGAAAAGATCCATTTTCCGGCAGGTGACAGATCACTCTTACTCCAGCCGCTCGTCTTTTTGGTACTGCTTTTTAATAAGGATGCTGATTCTGCTTTGTTACTCAGACTCCACGCAAAATAACTGATCTCATTCTCATCCAGATAATCCAGCCATTTCTTCGCCTCTTTTGTGTCAATCGTTCCATCTCCGCTTGCCGGAGAAACTCCGAATTCCGATACGATCACCGGAAGTCCCTTATCCAGCGCTTTCTTCAATTTTGCGCGATAGCTGCCTTTGTGTGTTGCAGAGTAAAAATGTAATGTATATAACACATTATCATAATCCAGTGGTTTCTCTGCTGCTACATCCACATCCTGTGACCAGGTCGGTGTTCCGACAATGATAATTGCATCCGGGTCATTCTTTCTTATTACCGGAATGATCTCTTTTGCATACTTGGTAATATCAGACCAGCTTGTACCTCCGTTTGGTTCATTACAGATCTCATATAGTACATTGTCCTGTTGGGCGTACTTTTCAGACATATCCTTAAAAAATGCTTTTGCCTGTTTCTTATACTTATTCGGATTCTGGTCATTTAATATATGCCAGTCTATGATCACATACATTCCAAGATCCGTTGCCGCTTTGACTCCCGTATCAATCCGTGCCTGTAATGTCTTCTGTACCTGACTCTGACTCTCTGACGCCGAGCCCTTGTCACAATAACCGTAATATTCCGTGGTGTACATTGCAAGACGAACTGCATTGACAGAATAGTCATCCCTTAATGTCTGAAATGCTTTCTTCGAGATATACGGATACCCAACATCCCAGTTGATTCCGTGTGTACTCACACCGCGAAGTACCACATTCTCATTCGTCCTCCGGCTGACCAGATGGGTACCGGACACCTTCAGTGCTCCATAATCATCCACACCTTTTGCCTGTACCTTGCATGTTCCCATGCTCAATCCCAAAAACATCGCGCATGCGCATAACATCCACGCCCGTTTCATCCTCTTCCAATTCATATTGTCGCTACCTCTCCCTCTCCGCATACATTTACACCTATTAAATAACCATTGATTATGACACTAAATGACCGTCCGGTGCAAAGTAATAAGAAATTCCATGCAATGTATTCAACCCTGTCACCATCACACCATTCTTTTTAAAATAATATGTCTTACCCTTGATGGTTTTCCAGCCGGTTACCATCACCCCTTTGTTGTTAAAGTAATACTTTTTCCTTTTTACCTTTCGGAATCCGGTTGACATAACTCCTTTTTTATTAAAATAATATTTCTTACCTTTGATCTTCAAGAAACCAACAGTCATGGCATTCTGTTTTCCAAAATAATATTTCTTCTTCTTGATCGTCTTCCACCCTTTTGCAGCAACACCATTCTTGTCAAAATGATATGTCTTTCCCGATATTTTCTTCCAGCCTGTCATACAGATTCCGTTCTTATCCAGACAATATCTCTTACCGTTGGATGTCAGCCAGCCGGATGCAAGCATTGCACCCTCTGTATTAAAATAATATCTCTTGCTTCCAATCTTCCTCCAGCCAACTGTCATAACACCATTTTTATCGAAATAATAACGTCTCTGGTTAATGACCTGCCAGCCGGTAACCATCTTACCGTTTTCATCAAAATAGTACTTCTTCCCATTGGATGTCAGCCAGCCTACGGTAAGCATCACACCATCCTCATTAAAACAATACTGTTTGCCGTTTACCGTCCGCCATCCGGTCAGCATCACACCATTCTCATTGAAACAATATGTCTTACCATCTATCTTCTGTATTCCGGTCAGCATTGCTCCCTCTGCAGTAAAATAGAACTTCTGACCGGAAATCGTCTTCCACCCGGTTGACATCACACCATTCCCGTCAAAGTAATATCTCTTTCTATTCAGATTCTGCCATCCGGTCACTTTCGTTCCATCAGAGCCTAAGTAAACAGTCTGTCCCTCTGTAACATAGAACTGATTCGTCAGCAATGCTCCTTTGTTATAATATAATTCTTTGTTATTCGACGTATAGATCTTGCCGTCATAAATCACCTGAATACTTATTGTTCCAGCAACACCATTCGCCGCAGTGGCCGTGATCGTTGTCTGCCCTGCACTCCGTGCTTCCAATTTACCGTTAATATCCACCCATGCCACATCAGGATTACTGCTTTTCCACTGCTTGATCTTCTTTTCTTTCTCTGCCGCATTCTCCGGACTATATGTTACGGTCAGATCCGTCTGAACATACTGCATCTTTCCATTTGCAGACCGGAGATATATCGTTTTTTCTCCATTGATCGTCAAACCCTCTACATGTACTTCCTTCTCCTCCTCACCTGATGTTGATGGTGCAGTCTTTGTAATCCCCGTCGTCTCCTTTGCTGATACAGTATATGCACCTTGCATACTTCCCGCTAATATCATTGCACCTGCTAACAGCCATGCTGTAATCTTTCTTCTCATCATACTGCCTTTCCTCCTGGTAATTAAGTAATTGCAAAAAGGAACTTTATCCATTAAATATATCTACCTAACAAATAAAGTTCCCAATTTCATTCTCTCTGTTTCATTTAGTTATCTGAAGAATTCGTAGAAGTTGGTTCCTCTGTTTTCTTATCATCTGTAAACTCGTCACCTATTCCTGTTTCATTCGTAATCGCATCACTGATACGCCGTACCTCTGAAGATGGCTGATACTCGGTGTCATCCGGATACAGGAACTCATGTAAGTTCTTAACATTACTGACCAGATTGGCAGGAACAACCACGCTGCCCTTTGATCCAAGTGTCGGAGTCTCATTTGCAAGAGGGAATCCAATATTATCACTTAATTCATAATCAAATATATCCGTAGCAAGTGATATGATCTGTGATTTGGTCATGTTGGTTGCGATCATAGGGAATACCTCCTGGATCACATCATTTAACGTAGACAGATCAGATTCTTTGGCTTTCTTCACCATTGCAGAGATAACGGCCCTTTGTCTCTGTGTTCTCTCAAAATCACCGTTACCTACCTTACGGATTCTTGCATAAGCCGTTGCCTGTGTACCATTCAACGTCTGTTCACCTGCTGACCATACACCCTCCGAAGCAATTCCGGTTACTTCTACCTGTTCCTCCAAGTTGTGATTCAGATTATTCAACTCTTTTTCCTTGACATTGATCGTAACACCGCCCAATGCATCAATCGCCTTCGCAAGTGCCTCAAAATTCACAGACACATAATCCTTAATATTCAGATCCAGATTCTTATTCAAAGTCTCTACTGCACAAGTCGGTCCACCTAAGAAATATGCATGTGTATATTTCTGTGTGGATGGTGTGGTTCTTGCCATCTCTAAGAAACAGTCACGATATACAGAAGCAAGTTTTACTTCTTTGGTATCGTTATTGATACATGCGATGATAACGGCATCACTATGTGCTGTTCCTTCCTTCGTCATATCCGAATTATCTCTCGCATCCAATCCATATAATGCAATCGTCTGATACTTATCTTTCATTGTCTCGGTAACTGCATCACTGACATCAATCTCATCCTTATCTGTGGTGTCCTGTGCCATCAGATCCAAAGAATGATTCACATAATACCATCCATACCCGGCAAGCAAACCAACAAATACAAGTATCTCCGCAAACAGAATAAGTCCTAACTTCTTATTCTTACTCTTCCTTCTCTTACTCATGAAACTTAATCCTCCTAAAATATTCCTCCACCGTGGCTACTCAACTGTAACAGATTTGGCAAGGTTTCTTGGCTTATCTACATCCAATCCCTTTGCAACTGACACATAATATCCAAACAACTGTAACGGAATAACCGCAAGCGATGGAGTAAAGCAAGGATGTGTCTTCGGAATATAGACTGTAAAATCAGAATTATCTTCGATCACACAGTTGCCTTTGTTGGTCAGCGTGAAGATGTAACCACCTCTTGTACGAACCTCAACAATGTTACTGATCATCTTTTCATAAAGATCCGGCTGCGTCACAACTGCAACGGTAAGGATTCCATCCTCGATCAGGGAAATTGTTCCATGCTTCAATTCACCGGCCGCATAAGCCTCTGAGTGAATATATGAGATCTCTTTTAGTTTGAGTGATCCCTCTAGCGAGGTCGCATAGTCAACTCCTCTTCCTAAGAAAAATACATCCTTTGCATTTGCATATTTGCTTGCAAACCACTGAATTCTCTCTTTATCCCCTAAAATCTCCGAAATCTTATCCGGAAGACTCTTTAACTCGCTTAATAATTCTGCATATTCTTCATCCGAGATCGTCTCTCTTGTCTTACCAAACAGCATTGCTAACAGATACAATGCCGAAAGCTGCGTACTATATGCTTTCGTAGTAGCAACCGAAATCTCCGGTCCTGCCCAGGTATATAATACATTATCTGCTTCTCTGGCAATCGTAGATCCTACTACATTAACAATTCCTAATACTTTTGATCCTAACTCTTGCGCCTTTCTTAACGCTGCAAGAGAATCCGCTGTCTCTCCCGACTGACTGATAATGATCGTCATGGAATCCGGTTCAATAATCGGATCACGATAACGGAACTCGGAAGCAATATCTACTTCTACCGGAATTCTGGTTAATTTCTCAATAATATATCTTCCGGTCACACCTACATGGTAGGCAGATCCACATCCGACAATATAGATTCTACGAAGCTTCTTAATCTCTTCTTCCGTCATGTTAAGCTCATCAATTACAATCTTGTCATCCTTAATTCTCGGACTGATCGTATCTAATACAGCCTTAGGCTGTTCGTAAATCTCTTTTAACATAAAATGTTCATATCCGCCCTTCTCAGCAGCTTCAATGTCCCATTCGATTGTCTTCGTCTCCTTGTGGATCGGTTCTAAATCTTCATTATAGAACTGAATTCCCTCTTCGGACAATTCGCAGATCTCACCATTCTCAATAAAGTAAACTTCTCTTGTATATTTGAGAATCGCAGGTACATCCGAAGCAATAAAGTTGCCCTCATCAGATGCTCCGACAACGAGTGGCGAGTCCTTGCGGACTGCATACATCTTATCCGGAAAATCCTTGAATAAGATTCCCAATGCATATGAACCCTGTACCCGGTGCATGACCTTTTCAATTGCACGGACCGGATTGCCGTCATAGTAATAATCTAACAAATGTGCTACAACCTCTGTATCTGTCTCTGACACAAAATGATATCCCTTTGAAAGCATCTTCTCTTTCAGTGGCTGATAATTCTCAATAATACCATTATGTACCACTGCTATCGTCTTGCTCTCATTAAAATGAGGATGCGCATTCGTAACAGATGGTTCTCCGTGTGTTGCCCATCTTGTATGACCGATTCCGATGGTTCCTTTTAATTTCTTGCCATCTCCGGTCAGATCACGCAATGCCTGTAATCTTCCTTTTGCCTTTACAATCTCAATATTACTGCCGTCATATACTGCAACTCCGGCTGAATCATATCCCCTGTACTCAAGCTTCGCCAATCCGTCTAACAGGATTGGTGCAGCCTGTTCTTTTCCAACATATCCTACAATTCCGCACATACTGTGTCCTCCTTATACCCGAATGTTGTTTTCTTACTATTATATACATGTAAAATAGACTAATTTACTAAAAAACTAGCAAGATTATACCACTTTAACGTAATTTTTACAATATCGGTTTTCTTAAGAATTTATAAACGGGATGATTTACTTCTTTTTCCCTTCATAATCTGTTTCAGTGCTCCGACAACCACTTTTCTTTTTACGATCAATAATATCAAAATAATAGCTAAAACAGCAAGACGTAACCACAAGTGTGTATATCCGATTGCAACCGCAACGGTAACACCTGCAAACATTGCCATAATTAACAGCATGATCTTAATATCAAATATTGTCTTCGGGCAATCATTCTTTTTGCAAACGAGACACATGAAAATATAATGAACCGCTCCAAACACGGAATAACTTGCCAAAGTTGTGTATCCCGCTGCAAGATACCCAAATTTCGGTATCAGCCAATAGTTTAATCCAACATTCAACAATGCTGCTCCAATCGAAGCTACAGATGTAATTCTACTTTCTTCAAAGAAAAACTCAACATTCACAAAATGCTGATAAAAGAACATCACAACAACACTTGCTGCCAATGGCGGAATGATCCATATTGCTTCCTGATATGATTTCGGTGCCAGTATGGATACTGCCTCCGGTGCTAATATGATCAACATAAGATTCAATACCGCAACCAGCAAAAGCGATAAATTCATTATATTACTAATGCCATCGTATGATTTCTCTTTCAGCTTCTTAAATAACCATGGTTGCAATGACTGACTGATGGATGTTCCAAACAACTGCATTGCCATAGACGCACTATACGCAACGCTATAGATTCCGGCAGCTCCCGTTCCTACTAATTGTTTTATAATAATACGATCTGAACTGTGCAACAAAACCGTCGACAAGTAATGCGGCAGCAACGGAAGATTAAATATTAATGCTCTCTTCCAGAATTCTTTGTTGTAAAATGTAAAATTGTTGTGACAGTTTACCCATATTAACACGAGTCCAATGCTTCCCTGTACCAGAACTCTCGCTCCGACTACTGCCGTTGCTTTATCCTCACTAAACCACGCTGCGATCACACCCAGAACAGGCATCAGAAAACTACTGATAGCCGTAACACAAAGCACAGAAACATAACGGTATTCCACTCTTCTTCTTGCAGTCCAGAACTGAATGGCAGGCATTGCATATAATAAAGCAAATATAAGCAATGTCATCATTGTATTCATACCGGTACATGCATTGATCACCGGTGACAAGGCAAGATATAACAATAGGAAAATACTCGTAACCGTTATACTTAAGCATTGCATGGAAGAACAATATGCATTTCTTTCTCTTTCGTACTTCGTTAAACCAACTACGAAACCACCCCATGCCAGACGAAACGTTGCAATAATCTCAAATATCTCTATCCATGACAGAAACACAGAGTATGTTCCATACTGCTCTTTTGTGAGAATCCTCGTATATGCCGGTATTGTAATAATGGAAATACCACGCTGCATGATATTACATATTGTATAACAGATTGTTGCTTTCGCCTGAATCGGTAACTCTTTATACTTTTTCCATAATTTATTCATGATCTTATTCCTTTAATAAAACTGTGAAATCCATTCTTTAATTTCCTTTTCTCTTAAACGGATTTCTGTATGAATATCCCCGTTAATATAATCTTCTAATGCATCTAAATTGTCGCGGGAAATGGAATTAATATTGTTAATCTCTTTAAATCCTTTGGCACGATGATCAATCTCAATAATAACAGCACGAACACCATTTTGCATAGCATACACACCTCCATGCAGCCGTGTACCTACATAATCCACATTTCCATTCTGACACACTTCCTGATATTGTTTCAAAGAATATATATGTGTAAATTCCTTCGTATGATGTAATTTATTCAGATATCCTTCATCATCATATGTCTGAACCCAATAATATATATGATCATAATTGCGTTCTACAATATCAATCAACCGCTGGTCACATTTCATATTCTGGTATTTCGGCTGTCCGCTTAATGTAAATACAACATTTTTTGCTTTTTGAACCGGAATCCTGCTGCACACCTCCGGTGTCAGCTTCCACAACGTAGGACAGCCTGTGTTTAACACCGTGACTCCTGCAGCCTGTTCTAACATAATCTTACTCTCTTCATCCCGTACACTATGCGCAATATCTTTACGCAATATGTCCTTATAAAATGCTTTTGTATAAAATGTTGGTGTCTGGCCGCTTTTTGTAATTCCTACACCAACCATTATGCTGTTTTTATATAACCGTTTGGAAACAGGATCTACCACCCACTGACCGATCGATCTTAACAGATCGGCCGATAACAGATTGGTGCCCATTATAAATTTATAATCACATGTATCCGCGAATTGTAATTTTTTGCTGTTTTTTAAATAATGAATAAAATTGAAATTGCCAATATGTGTTGCAAGTTCCATAATATAACTTCGGTCAAGTAATGGTGCCAATGCGTCTTCTGCACTATGCATTATCACATCATCCCCATGATTAAAGGATCCGATTGCCGTATTAAATACAACGATATTCATAGAATATTTCTCCTTATCTTTTCACAAATTCATCAATTGACTGTTTCGTCTTTTGTTTCCATTCTTCTCTTATCTTCACATCATATTGCTGTTGCATACTGTACATAAAACACTGTTTCATATTCTCAACATCCAACTTATCTTCTGTCAAAAAACGTTCTGTATTGCCCGTAATCTCTGCAAACCGCAACATCTTTTCATCCCATATAAAACTTGCAAACGGAACATCCAATGAATATGCACAAATACATGCATGTAATCTCGCACCCAAGATTCCTTTATACCCGGCGATCATTTTCACTAAATCCAAATCACTCTCCGGTATTCGTATCGTATGATCTTCCATGTTGCATTTTTTAAGTACTTTTAATCCAAATTCATAATCGACTTTTAATCCATTCGTAAAAAGTTCCCAGGAAACAGACCTGCTTTCCAGCCATCTGATATAATCACAGTAAAAATCAAGCAACCGTTCTTCTGTCATGTTTCCACCGTAATCTTCAAATATCCGTCCCCGGATCAGATTGATACCTATTATTGATGTTTCTGTTTCCTTCTGTATGCCATAACATTCCGGAATCCAGAATGCCGGATCTCCTACCGCAATTGCTTTCACAGGGGTATCCGTCAGATAATCAGCATTTAATTTATCTACACCATGTTCCCCATCTCTGGTCGTAAACTGTGTAACACATGAATAATTAGTATGCTGTTTCAACCACTCACATTTTCCATTACCACCATTATAATCCTGCACGTTTACTCCATTAAACATTACTTTGATCTGCATTTTCTGTGCCAGTTCTATTGCCAGTGAATAGTATGCCCACAATTTCTGTGTGCCATATTTGTAACTGCCACAGGCAAATATGATCTTATCACACTGTTGCAAATGTTTTCTGAAATATCGTTTTGACCGTAAACACACCCCATACCAGACAAGTTTGTCCGATATCGTCCTCACGGGTATCAACCGCGATAATACAATAAACATATAATATAACATATTGCCAATCGGATTATGAGGCGGCTCAAAATCAATAAATTCTACCTCCTGTTGCCCTCCGATCAAATATCCGGTACATTTTGCAAGGAATTGCTCTCCATAATTATTCCAACCGACCAACCCCATAACAGCTATTTTTTTCATAGATCCTCCGACTTAACTCTTAATGATACTTTATTACTCCCTTAATCGCATACCAGCAAAAATAATAAACAGACTCTATTATATTCAAGCCCATGTACCGATACACACCGAATGTCATCTTTGCGGAACGTAATTTATTTCCTGACTTGCTTGTCTCCATCAGGCGATATTTTAATAATGGTGCATTCAATCCATATGCTATCTTATACTCCTGCAGAATACGAAGCCACATAATATAGTCTTCATGCAGATGTTCCTGTTCCATCGGATATTGCTTTGCTACGGATGTTAATACCATGACTCCGGAAGTATTGATACAATTTCCCTTCAGCAATTGACGATAAGTAATCTCGTTCGGCACAGAAATGATCTTTCCGGAAAGTTCTCCACGTTCGTTCATCAGTTCCCGTGCAGTTGAAGATAGCACTGCCTGCTTCTCTTCCATTAACGCCAATTGGCGCTCCAATTTATCCTCTGTCCAATAATCATCTGCATCCAAAAAAGCAATATATTTTCCTCTCGCCATAGAAACCCCACGATTACGGCTTACTGCAACGCCACAATTTTTCTCATTTACTGTATATATAATGCGTTCATCCGATAAATAGGGTTCTATCTGCTTCCTTGTTCCATCCGTTGATGCATCATCTATAATCAATAATTCCAAAGAAACATTTTGTTTCAAAACAGAAGCAATTGCCTGTGCAATATATTTCTCACAGTTATATGCCGGCATAACAACCGATACTACCACTTTTTCCATATTATAACCTGCCATCTATCCATTCATAAGATACCAAACAAATCATCCGTGCATAATTAGACTGCCGTATGAGCCATACGACAGTCCATAAAATTATACATTCTTCTCCGCTTCTCTCTTCTGCTGCTCCATATCATAATCCATCTTTCTGACATGATATTGAATATCTTCCATTATCTTTCTATTGGCAGCTATAATATCTGCCTGCAATCCGATTACTCCTGTCATGAATCCCATCATCATCAGAGTAGATGCCAAAATGAGAGACTGCACGTGTCCACCCGGAATACCAGCAAATATAAACACCAAATACCGGATTCCTAAGATCAGACCAATCAGAAACAAAATCGTACCGATCAAGCCAAAGAATCGTAACGGTTTGTACATCATAAAAGAACGGGCAATCGTCACCACAGACTTTTTAATGTAACCGAACATGCTGCTAAACAGACGGGAAGGTCTCAACTCATCATTGGTACGGATCGGTACAGATGTCATCGCAAATTTCTCATGTCCAGCCTGAACAATTGTCTCCAATGTATAAGTATATTGATTCACAACATTAAGGCGCAACGCAGCCTCCCTGCTATACGCACGGAATCCACTTGGAGCATCCGGAATATTAGACTTTGAAGCAACTCTTACAGTCCAGCTTCCAATATGTTGCAATTTTTTCTTCAATGGCGAAAAATGAGCTGTATCATCAATTGGACGTTCACCGATCACAATATCTGCCTTTCCATCTAGAATTGGTCGAACCAATTTCTCGATATCCGCACCACAATACTGATTGTCTGCATCCGTATTCACAATAATATCTGCTCCGTTCCGAAGACAGGCATCCAGACCAGCCATAAAACCTCTTGCAAGTCCTTTATTCTGCTTGAAGTTTACAACATATTGTACACCCCAGTTCTTTGCAACCTCTACTGTATTATCTGTACTTCCGTCATTAATGATCAGATATTCAATCTCGTCAATCCCATCAATATGTTTTGGAAGATCATTTAATGCGACTTCTAATGTCTCTGCTTCGTTCAGACACGGTATCTGTATAATTAACTTCATAACTGCCTCCTATGTATTCTCCTTCTTAATCCTTATTGTATACTCATTGGTTTATTCCATACATTCTATCATTCGATGGTACATATCCACAAGTCCAACTCTCGCCTTCCATCCAAGCGCCTCTAATCGTCCACAATCCAGATATACATGACATATCGGATTATAACTTGCATTTGGTGTATCCGGGATATCTAAAACAACATTACATTTTTTATTACCAAAATGTTCTGCTACCAAATCCGCCATTTCTCTAATCGAGCAATATGTATCCATATTGGCCGCATTATATGCCGTTCCCGGCTTACCCTGAGTAAGAACCGTCAAAATTGCTGTTGCCGCATCCGCCGTATACAAATACATCCTTTGCGTTGCTCCCGTTGTCTGTAATCGAATATCCTTACCCATTGTTGCACATCTTGCAAATTCTGCAAACACTCTGCCATCGTCGGCTGCTACTCCCGGTCCGAACGTCTGTGTCAACCGTATGATCTTAACCGGAACCTGATACTCTGAACTATACGCAACACATAGATTCTCAACCATCTGTTTACTTTCTGAATACGAGCTTCTGACCGCCAGCGGATTCAGATATCCCATTCGTTCTTCTGTTAGAGGCTGTTCATCAAGCGGAGTTCCATATACCTCCATGCTAGACATATATACCATACCCTTCACTTTTTTTCTACGTGCCAGTTCTAATATATTACGAGTACCTTCTATTGCTGTCATGATCGTCTCAACCGGTTGGGTTACAAAATCCTTAGAAGCCGTAACGCTTGCACCATGTATAATATAATCAACATCCGGCAAAAACTCGTCAAATGTATTGATATCTCCTTCAACAAGCGATAAAGTACTATCTTCCATATAATCCGCAAACATTTTCTCAGCCTTTTCCCGATTACGAACTAACGCATATAATTTGATATTATCCGCATTCAAGCGATTATATTCCATTATTCCCCGCACTATCGTTGCACCGATCAACCCGGTTGCACCCGTTATAAGTACACTATTATTACATAGATTATTCCACTCTATAGAACTACTCTGTGCAATAAATGAATTGTCCTCATTATAAATAATTTCCTTTTTTCCCATGAACAGCCTCCATTAATCAATATAAATCTGTGCATTTTCCTGTGCATCCAGCAATGCACGCATTGTATAAAAATCATCCGGTGTCGTAATCTTAATATTCTCATATGGTCCGTCTATCAAATACAGATTATGTCCATAGTGTTTCATCATTGTGCAGGAATCAATAAAATCAAATATTCCTTCCTGCTGTGCTCTCTGATGAACCGAAAGAATATCCTCCAGCCAAAAACTCTGCGGTGCTTTTGCAACACGTGAATGTGAACGATCTGGTACATAATCAATAGAATTATCATCTTTCACAACCATAATCGTTTCTTTCACAACCGCACTTGTAATAGCCGAACCATGTTCTTTCACACTTTGAATATTATTCGTAATTACGTCAGCATTAATTAACGGACGTACTCCATCATGAATCAACACAACGCTTTTCTCATCACCCGCTACCTCTTTTGCCGCTGCAAGTCCATTATAAATTGACATCTGCCCGGTATCTCCTCCCGGAACCACCTTTTTGACCTTTGTGATGTGAAACCGTGCTAACAATTCTTCTAAGTATGGAATCCAATCTTGTACACATGCTACCACGATGGCATCTATTTCCGGATGCTGTTCAAATATCTCTAATGTATAAATGATAATCGGTTTTCCATGCATTTCAAGAAACTGCTTCGGACGTTTTGTTGTTTTCATTCTTTGTCCAATTCCACCTGCAAATATTACCCCAATATTCATTCACTCTTCTCCTTTTCTGCAATTTTTTCAATGCACTCCGCTAATTTGCGCGCATTGCCCATCTCTACAAAATATATTCCCGGCATATCCTCATTATACAATTCGTGCGTAGCCGCATTATCTCCAAGAATCATCGGTTTTTGCATAGCTCTATATATATACGCCTTACCAGGAATTGTCCTCTTCGCTTTGTTAATTGCCTTATTAAAATGACCTGCCAGACACAGATCAGAGTAACTTATATATTCTGCAAGATCTTTCTGGGATAACCAATCATGATATTCTACCGAATCGCTTATCGGTTTTATAAATGAATCCTTGATTGGCCCCACTATTACAAAATACATATCCCTATGATCCTTCAGTATATCTACTGCTTCAAGTATTGTATCCAAACCTTGCAACGGTAAAACACTCCCAAAATACAACACAACAAATCGATCCTTCATTCGTTGCGGTTTATTCTGCACTCTCGGATAATATATATTCTCATCTGCCTTCAAGTATAAAACATGACATCTTTGAGTATCTAATCCAAACTTCTCAGTAAAATAATCTCCATGCGCTTTTGTATCTACAATCACCTGATCCGCTTTTTGAATTGTCTTACAGTCAAACCATTTCAAAATCTTAGCAGGCAGACTATCCGGTTTCACCTTTTTACGGTCGAATGCAAGCGTATCATACATAGAAATAAAAAAGTCAATCCAGATCTCTTTTTTCTTAAATTTCCATCCGAATACCGGCAGCACAAGCTGTGGTGCAAAACCGATAAACACTTTGTCAATCTCTTTCATAGAACAAAATAACAATCTGCTATATACATGCAGCAATCGAACAATATATTTCTGACTATTTGATCCAATTACCTTTACATTCCCGCCCTGTTCTTTTATGTTTTCAATTTCCTGTGTATTCCTCAAATAGTCCAGATTCTTAGTTGTAATAAATAAGACTCTTTGACCTGAAAACTCCGCCATACCTTTCACTATCCTACTTTCCTTTAACCTCGGATATCAGACGTGTCTGAATCCATTCAACAACCTGCTTACACGCAGCACCGTTCTCACACAAGCCTACCTGATGGAATAATTTCTGTAAATTATCTTCATAAACAGTCTCATCAAACTTAAGAATCCTATCTTCCATTTCATCATTATTCTCTGCTAATGGGAACGGCAATTCATAAATATTGAAATAAAAATCATGTTCTTCCTTGTACTGTGCCGCATCTGATGCATACATGAAACATGGTTTTCCGGTTGTTACAAAATCAAACATACAGCTCGAATAATCTGAGATCAGTACATCACATGCAACCAGCAACTCTTGCATAACACTATATGATGTCGCATTGATAATCGTATCATTATACTGCATAAATTGTTCGGCATCCATTAAATTGTGTGGATGAAGTCTCACAAGAATTACCCATTCCCCACCAAATCTTTTTTCAAAATTCTTCCGCATTCTCTCAAAATCCAGACGATATGCATCTGTACCGAAATCATTACGGTATGTTGGGGCATATAATGCCATCTTTTTTCCCTGTGTGTGAAAATAATCCTGAACCTTTGCAATGCATTCATTATTCTCTGTAAAAAATATATCATTTCTCGGACTTCCACTCTGCAAGATCTCCCCTTTGTACCAAAAGGCTCTTCGATAGATCTCGGAATAAAATGTACTATTGGATACAAACAAATCCTGTATCTTCGAATTATACTGAATATTCCTTTTGTCAAACAGATTCATCTTATCCGGAATATCCCCATACATCTTCTTGAGTCCATAACTTCCATGCCATGTCTGAATGTAATACTGTCCCTTTCTTTTTAATACTCCTAACGGTTTGGTATTACTGTCAATCCAGATCTTAGCGGTTGTCAGTTCGTACGCCATACTGAAAGGATTATAATTCGCCGGTCGTATTCCTTCCGGCAGATCAATATCTGTATCTTTCTTAATCAGCCATACAATCTCATACGGCAAATGCTCTCTTAAAATCTCGTCAACAATATACTTCGGATTATCTCCATATCTCTTTCCCTTCATATTGCAACACACAATCTTATTCTTCTGAATAGGAAAAACACGCATCATAAAACACAATACGGAAAAAAACAGTCCATATATATTAAACAACACATATATGATGTAATAACATATCTTATTCTGGTTTGCAAACCGCTTAATTCTATCTATCATTTTCTGCCCCTATTGATCATTATTTTATTAATCTGCCATCTCATATTGTCTACAGGCATTGTACATTTCTTCATTCCATATTCCAACCCATTCGCTGTTATCCAATTGTACAACATATGGTGCCCTGTAATTTTCTAAATCTGTAATTCTATTGGTCAGAACCACCGTATTATCCTGTGTTTCCAACTGATTACAATCATATTGTATGCGCTTATCGTACAACATAACAAGCACAGCTTTTCTATAATTCTCTGTTCCCGCGCAATATATAGAACCTTGATCCTGTCCCCAATCATTCTCCAATAACTCGTAAGTTGCATCCGCCGCCTCATATCTGCGATTGGATGCCGGAATACACTGTTTTTTCTCTAATTGTGTATATAATGCACCAGAAAAGATTAACACCGTAATACAAATAGCCACAACATGTTTTTTATACTGCATAACCAGAAGAAGACATGTATATCCTAGCAACAGCAAGAGTGCCACTCCCAATACATTTTTAGAGAATTTCTGTTGTTTTGGGTATAGTGTAAACATCTTAAAGAAATAAAGAGATGCATTACTAGTCATACTCTCTCCTTTTAATATTGGTAGTGAATAAAATACATACACAGCACCTACTATCGCTGTGATTACACCGCTGCCTATTACGATTCCCTTAAATGATAAATTCGTTTGTTGTTGTATTGTCCACAACCCACATAACAAAAACGGACCAATAAACGGACAAACATATCGTGTATACAGTAAAAAACGGTATCTTCCATTTCCCGCTCCTAATAGTGCTACACATGCTGCCATCCCCCACAAAATAATTGTGGAAAACAAAAAGAGAATCACATATTCCTTTTTTTCCTTTGTAATCTGTTTATAATTCTTTACCGCATAATATAAGACAACTACCGTTACAATTGTAAGAATTCCTCCTGTCTCAATTGACGTAGCTCCTGCAACCGAAAAGAAATTACAGATAATCTTCTTGATTCCATCTAATGATGTTAATACTTCATAACGTGAAGTACTTGTCACTACCTGCTCTGTTGTGTTTACCATTTTCTTTCCAAGTTCAACCTGATATAAATGGGTTTGTACATAAGACAATAATGACTTCTGCAACTGAATTGCTGTGATAAACACCACAAGAAATGCAGCCGGTTGAACCAGCCATTTCTTATACAATATTAGATAAATCAGACAAACAATTGCCACTGTAACAAAAAGAACCAGACATCTACTATGGATGGAATATGCGTATGCCGTAATAAATGCAAGCACGACCGACCGGATTACTCTTCTGCTTCCTGTCTCATTTATTAATTTTAACATAAGAAGCACGATCAACCACACAATCAATGTCATCGGCAATTCATTATATACAAAACCACGAAAGAACATTACAATTGCATTACATGTAGAAACCAATGCAATCAGGGCACTCTCCGTTTTGTTACACTTTAACTGGCGATTCACTACATAATATGCCACTACTGCTGTTAAAGCATGTACAATCACATTTACAAAAAGCATACAGCGATATATCATAACAGGATCTGTAAATAATCGGTAAATCGGAGATAATAACATGGTATACCCGTAATTATAGAACTTGTGCAGACTCATATAATTACTCCAATCATGTCCTGCAAAAAATGTTGCTCCTGAAAGAGTATAGACCTCATCAGCAACAAAAGGAAGTTTTCTGCATAATGCATAACGTCCCTCAAATGCAACAATAAAAATAAACATTGCAAGCATAATCACACGATTGTCCAGACTCTCAATCTTTATGTAAATCTTATTGCCCAGATCTGTCTTCTTAGCCAATAGAAACCAACACACGACAAACACTGCCATTTCCAGCAACAATATCTTTACTAACTCCATCTTACCATTTATCCTTTCAGCAATCTATACAGTTTACCACTTATATGATTTATTCTTTGATAGCTTTTTTTTCTTAACACAATATGGTGTTACTTTAATTGCATTTTTCTTTCCTTTTTTTGCATAGCACATATTCTTCTCTGCTACAACTTTTCCAAACTTAGATGAGGAATGTGAAAACACATAAAAACCCTGCCTGCCACCTTTGATCATATTATTACGCACAGTATATACTGCTTTCTTCATGCTTGATGGTGCTTTTCCAAACATAGCAATGTGTAAGCCAACCGAATAAGCACTAGAGGTTCTGCTGCTCTTTGTCACAATTGTATTGTCCTCTATCGTTGCTCCAATCACATTAAATAAAGCAACTGCTTCTCCCGTCATACCGGTAATTGTATTATTCTTCAACACAATATTTTTATGGAAATATTTCTGAAATTGTTTTTCCTTTGAGGCATAATTGGCACATATACCTCTGGATCCGGTAATTACACAATTCTGCACTGTGATATTCTGACAAGTCTGTCCTTTTACCAGTTTCTTACTATATTGTCCAACGGTCGGAGCCGTTCTAGGTGTTGCAATATCAATCTGCAACTGTTCTTCCACACTATTTTTCTTTGTTTTCCCAACACCTTTTAATACACAATTATCCACTAATACATTTTTGCATGCCACTAATTCAATACCATGTCCTTGATAATTCGAATAAACCGTAAGATTCTTCAATGTAATATTCTGTCCATGTGAAAATTGGATAAATGACTTCTTGAAACCATCTTTATCTATGTATTTCCATGTACCACCCTCTACCGATACATTCTTCACAGATTGATAGTTACCTTTGGATGGACGATTTCGGAACGCCCCTGACTTTGAGATGATCGTAGCTCCCGTTGCTGTAATTGAGCTATTATTCTCTAACCATAACGTTGCCTTCAGATAATATGTTGCACCACCTTCTAAGACAACATCTCCGTCGTTATCCAATGCCCCCATAATATTCTTATAATCTGTCTTGCCGGATTGATCCCCTGACGCCGGCACAATCGTTTGCGCATTCACATCCAGTGTCTGTAACGCAAACAATATGGTAACAATAAATAAAAATGATGTGTACTTAATCCACCTCTTCATATAAATAACCTCTCTTATCCCATAATAATATTCCTTATTATAATCGTTTCCGCTTAATAATTCAACCTCTATCCATTCTTCGTCATCATTTCACATACTTCACCTATTTTACATATAGAAGCATTAGTGTTATACTTAAATAATTAATTATTCAAGGGAGGCATATAAAATGCGATACAGAAAATGTGCTCGAAGCGTTGTGTTGTGCGCCGCATTAACCGGATTACTCATTACAACACCCGCACCAATCGTTCAGGCAACTGAAGTATATGGAGCAACGCAAAACGAGCAACAGGACCACTTAACAATAGAAGATGTAAAAAAAGAGAACAAACAACTTCTTGAACAGCTCAATACGTTTCAGGAAAAAGTCAATACTCTTTTACCGAATGCCGGTTCTGGAATAGATGTTACATACGCTTCGATCTATAGCGATTACTCCTCTTATAAGGAAAACGAAAACGTTAAAAGCACTCAGTCGTTACTCAATGATATAAGAGATCTTATATCAGGAAACGAGGGATATACCGATCAGTTAGACAAACTGGCAAACGAATACCATGATAAAGAACCGGACAAAAATCTATACGATACGTTAGCTAAGTTATCCAAAGAGATTATCACCCGGCAAAACGACCTTCGCAAGCAGGAGACAGTATTTAATGCCGTAACCCCTTACAAAGATCTTGTATTATCTTCATCTGTTACTGCATTAACCAGCAATCTTGGATTACTAAGAAGTACTACGGATTCCAAACGTCTTGCTTTAACACCAGAGAACGAAGCCTTATATACATCCGCTTCCTACGCTACATACAAGACTGTTATTACAGAAGCCGACACACAGATTCAGTCAACTACAACTTTGTTATCCACTATTCAGACTGTATTGACCGGCTATATTACAAAAGCAGCAGATCATAGTCTGACGGATGACGACATTGCTGACATTCAAAAGTATATGTCATCCACGGATGCTGATTCCGCAAAAATATCCGCAATTTTGGAAAAAGTAAATGCACTTGATATTTCCAAATTGACAAAGCGCCCATCTAAATCCAGTCTGAAAAAACAATTAAATGCCGCCAAAAAATGTCCACCGGATAAATATACCACATACACAAAAGAGACCGATTCTGTATTCAAACAGTGTCTGGCGGATGCCCAAAAAGTATACAATAATCCGGATGCAACAAGTACTGAGATTTTCAGAGCAACCACTGCCTTAAAAAATGCAATCAAGAATCTGAAGGAAGTCGATCGTGCATACAAAGTAGTAGGCAATACATATTATTACAAAGTTTCTGCTTTTGGTGCATTCGGCAACGACAAGGCAGATGACACTTATGCATTACAAAAAGCATTGGATCAATCCCGCTCCGGTGTTAATGTCGTGATTCAAATCCCAAAAGGAACATACTACATAAGCAAGACGCTATACATTCAGTCCAACACCACATTGAATATGGCATCCGGTGCCAAAATATATCGTTCCAAGTCGGCACTTGGAAAAAATATGTTAAAAAATACTGACTCCAAACACAAGACCTCCGGTCACGGAAAATACACGCTTTCCCAAAACATTACGATCAATGGCGGCATCTGGGACGGAGGCGATATCAGCGAATCAAAAACAGGCTGTAACCTGATATATATCGGTCATGCAGATAATGTCAAGCTGATTGGCACAACAATTCGCAACTGTCATGGCTCTCATGCATTAGAGTTTGCCGGTGTTCAAAATGGTCTGGTTCGAAGCTGTAAATTTTATGGTTTTCGCTATGATAACGACCTATATACAAGCGAAGCGATTCAGTTTGATACCTGTTATAGTGACTGGGCTCCGGGATTTACAAAAGACAAGACAACATGCCGGAATATTACAGTTGAAAAATGTACAATATCCGATTATCCTCGTGCCGTAGGAAGCCACCACGTGCTCTCTAGTGCAAAGTACGAAAACATCACAATCCGGAATAACAAGATCAAACGCACCTCTGCCTCGACACAAGGCAAAAGTATTGTTGGAATCTTCCTCATGGGTGTTAAAAATGCAAAGATTACCAGCAATACCATAACAGGATATTATTACGGAGCAATGATAAAGCAATCTTCTAAAGTTTCCATGAAGAAAAACACATTTCGCAATAATGGCATTTATAATATCGCATATAGTGGCAATGATAAAGCAAACAAATATGTAAAATTTACCGTAACGAAAGATAAAGTCAAAACAAAACGACTTACCTTCACTGCTCCAACGATCAAGAGGGGAACAATGAAGACGCGCGGACAGACATATAAGATTCGAAAAGCAAAGAAATCATACTCTGTGAAATTAAAGAAAAATCTTAAGAAAAAACAGAAAGTCTCTTTCTACGGAAAAGACAAAGACGGTAACAAATTCTACCGCACATACTACGTAAACTAAAAAATAACCCATACATAGCTGTCTTCGCTATGTATGGGTTATTTTATTTGTCCCAGATCATTACAGTCTTACCGATCAATTTGTGAATGTCCATCTCAAATGCTCTTGTAATATCTTTAATCTCACGGATCACAATTTGTTCCCCGACAATATTCTCCAAATAATCAATCACTTCCGGATGTTCTTTGTACAAGGCAACTAATTTGAGGTAATCTTCCCGTCCACTTCGGCTGCTACCCACAATCTTCAAGCCTTTTTCCAATACCATACGGGTATTGATTGGTGCCAGATCCTCAGATACACCCAGGATTCCAATCGTTCCCTCCGGATTAATATAATCTATGATCTGATTGATCGCCTTATGGGCACCGTTGCCACCCACACACTCAAACGCATGGTCTATCGTAAAATCTGCAGGAATCTCATGAATAGAATATGTGCCATCCGCAAAAGTAAAATCATTTAGCTTGGATTCGTTCACACCCATCACATATACTTTAATCTCCGGATACATCGTCTTAAGCAGCAATGAAGTAACATAACCTAAATTGCCATCTCCCCATACACCAATCCGATTACGTCTTGCATGTGCAGTATCCATAAATCTGCCGATTGCATGAAACCCAACACTGACAAACTCGGTAAATGCCGCCACCGTCAGATTCATTCCTTCCGGAAGTTTCACAAGACGATCCGGCGTAGTCTGAACATACTCCTGCAGGAAACCATCCGTACCACTCGCACGGAACTTAGAACTTCTCAAATAATTCTCTGCAATAATCTCATCCTTTTCACAAGGAAGATTCGGTATCATAACAACCTGATCACCCGTCTGAAATTCCCCTGACGGATCATACACTACCTTTCCAATCCCTTCATGAATCAATGCCATCGGAAGTTTCTTTCTCAATACATCTTCCGGACGGGTTCCCTGATAATATCGTTGATCTGCATTACAGATTGACAAGTGTGTCGGCCGTACAATCACATGTTCTTTGTCAAACGTAATATCCTTATACACAAGCTCAAATTGTCTCGGACGTTTTAACTGATACACTGCATTTAACATATTACATGCCTCCTAACAACGCTTCCGCTACTCTCATATCATAAGGATATGTGATCTTAATATTGGATTCCTCACCTTCCACCAGATGAACTTGTTCTCCCTTCATCACCAGAATCTTGCAGGCATCTGTCAATATCTCTTTCTCTTCCGTAGTAAGTGATGTATACAAATCCCTTAAATATTTGGCATGGAATGATTGAGGTGTCTGTCCCTGATACATAGTAGAACGATCAGGAATAGATGCGATCAACTGATGATCTTTGCTCTCTACAATAGTATCCGTTGCGGGTATTACCGTATCACATGCCCCAAATTCTTTCGCATAGCGAATATTCTCCTCCAAGATACGATGTGTAACAAACGGGCGAACTGAATCATGGGTGACAATAATCGTGTCTTCATCTAGTTTTCCTTCCGATTCAATATAAGAAATAGCATTCATAATTGTCTCATTTCTAGTGCTTCCACCCTCAATTACAACTACTCTGTCACTATTCGGTATATATTTGCGGACAAGATCCTGCGTATGTTTAATCCACTGTTTTGGTGACAACACCAAAATCTTATCAAACTGTGTATTGACTACGAATTTTTCAATGGTATGAACAATGATCGGCTTGTTTCCAATCTCCATAAACTGTTTCGGCTTTTCAACATTACCCATTCGTGTTCCCTTGCCTCCGGCAAGAACCACTCCATAAATATTACTTCCTTCCATCTTGCACTCCTCCTGTTTGCTTACATTCTATAGTCTCTGTTACCGTTTGAACAATACGTTTGGTAGACATTCCATCGCATCCATTCATATAATGTTTACGAAATTCTGTCAATCGTGTATAATCAAACCTCTCTATCTCCTGTATCTGTTCCAATAATTGTTGTGTATTACGGATAATCGGCCCCGGCACGAATGCCTCATACGGAAAATAAAATCCACGCTCATCGTAATACGAATCCAGATCATACGCAAGAAAATAGATTGGTTTATTTAACAGAGAATATTCAAATACAACCGATGAATAATCTGTGATGCATGCTTCTGACACAATCATCCACTCATTCGTCGACAACGAATCCTCACCAAACTGTTTTATGTCAACTACCTTATCAGCTAAATAATCCGGTACATCCATTACTTCCGAGATAAATGGATGATTCCGTATTACAATCACATATGGCTCTTCCAACCGTTCTAACATCTTCCAATCCAAAACATCCGGAGCTTTTGCTTCTTTTATAGAACCGCGAAACGTTGGCAGATACAATAGAATCTTCTTATGTCTCCATTCCGGTTTCCACTCATATAAATGGTCAAATGCCTGCTGCCGATAAAACGAATCAAACAATACATCCGTTCTGCTTACACCCAGTGGTCTCACAATATGGCAATCCTTTTCCAATCCAAATGCCTCTTCATAAGCAAAACAGACTTCCTCTCCACTTACTGGCACCAATGTATAATTCCGATGTCCTGAGTATTGTTTCAAGTCCTTCATGGAATCTCCAAATGTCTTATCCGCTACACTGCATCCCCATTTTTTAAAGGCTCCACATGCATGCCACACTTGTACCATCTGTGTTTCTTTTCTCAATGTAAATGCTCCAAACAAACTGTTCGATTCATTCAAAAATACAACTGCTGCATCGCCAATATCGCGAAGTACACTGATTGATTCCCGGATGATCGTTCCCCACCCGGAATGTGCCACACGCAAATAATGCACATGTATTTCATAACCCATCTGCTGAAATTGCTCATACAATAGTGTAAAATTATCAGTCAGTACCGGCTGATGATTCTCAACAAAAATAATCTTCCTGTCATTTACAACTTTTCTTGAGGAACACCAATACACAACCGGATATATACATTTGAACACAACCCATTTGATCAAATCACGAATCACTATTTCATAAACTCCTGATATTCTTCTAACACTTCGTCTGCCGGGCCCAGCTTCTTGATCTCGCCATCATGCATCCACATAACCCGGTCACACAAAGAACTTAATGTAGATATATTATGTGATACGATGACAACTGTACGGTCTTTGTTTGAGATCAATTCTTTCATCTTTTCATAACTTTTCTTTTTGAACTTCTGATCACCGACACTTAGCACTTCATCGATCAACATAATCTCTGTTTCAAGAATGGCAGTAATAGAAAAAGCCAATTTGGAATACATACCACTTGAATATGTTCTGACAGGCATATCAATAAACCTTCCCAAATCTGCAAACGCAATAATCTTATCCATCTTATCCCGGATCTGTTCTTCTGAAAATCCAAGCAACATGCCAGATAACAGAATATTCTCCCGTCCAGTAATCTCTTTCTGGAATCCTACGCCAATGGACAATAAAGAAACAGTATGTCCTTTGAGATCGATTGAACCTTTATCCGGACAAAAGATACCGGCAATCGCACGAAGCATCGTCGATTTACCACTTCCATTCTTACCAATAATACCGAGAATCTCACCTTTTGGTACCGTAAAAGATACTCCTTTCACCGCTTGAAACTCATCAACTTGAACCTTCTTAAGACGCAGAAGACTTTTCTTGATCGAATATGCCTTGATATTCTTATAGCCTATCCAAAGATCCTTCACTTCAATTGCAATATCATTATTATCAACTTCCTTTACAACTGGAGCATCATCCATAACTTCTTTTTCTTCTAATACACTCATCACTAAATCACCTTTACATAAGTATTCTCATTCTTATAGATTTGTCTCACACCTAATGCACTTAAGATTAAAGCAATCACTGTCCATAACAACATACCTTTTACACTTGGGGCTGTCTGATACAATAACACTTTTCGCATATCCGTGATCAGCAAAGCGATTGGATTACAATAAATCAATATCTTCCGGATCAACGGATTATGGATCCTTGTCTCAATATTATACATAATACCTGTCATATAGAACAATAATCGAAATGCGATATTCACTACATTATTCAAGTCCTCTACAAAAACACCAAAATGAAGTAAATGTATACTGAATCCAAATGTAAAGAGTACTAATATAATCATAATCGGTATAAAATATAACACATACCAGGATATCTCTACATGATAAAAAATCATCATCAATACAACGATAGCCCATGATATCATCATCTTAAATCCATTAATCATCATATTCGATATCAACAGAATATACTTTGGAATATATACCTTTGCAACAATGGACTTGTTACGTTTGATCATATTGACACTTTGTACCACATTCTTATTAAAGAAATTCCACATTGTCAAACCGATAAACAGGAACAACACAAAATATTTTTCTTTTCCATTAAATACAACGCCAAAGATTACATAGTATATTAACATTGTAAACAACGGATCCAGAACCCACCATATCCAATTCAAGTAGGAATTGGCAACTTCTGTCTTTAATGCAGACTTTGCTGCTCTTACCATATAGTTGTAATATTTTACAACATCATTAATAAATCGTTTCATCTTATTGCCTCCCGGTGTATTCGACTTATTCTATCACAGAATATTCATATTCACAAGGTTTGATTATATCAGCTATCTAACAACCCCATTATAAAGTCCGCCACCCTTTCAGATGATTTCCCATCTAGCTGATCAAAGAAACGCTTTTTGAACGACTCTACTTTCTCCTGTTCAAAATCATTTTGTGTAATTGCATTCACGATTGCATCCATATCCCGCACAATCTTTCCCGGAACAAAATTCTTAAACGGATAATAAAAATCACGATTCACTACATAATCTTCTAAATCAAATGCATAAAATAACATTGGTATATTGAGCAATGATGCCTCAAAAATAACAGAAGAATAATCCGTGATCAGTAAGTCTGTAATAAATAACAGATCATTAATTTCCGATTCAGCGGACAGATCCAACACTCTGTCGCTCACTGTTGCACTTACCGGATGTTTCTGTTCCACAAACGGATGATGCTTGATAATAACCATATACTCGTCACCAAGCTGGTTTAACAGCTCTTCCACATCAAACTTTTCAAATGGAAAATATGCGGTTCCTGCACCGTTTCCACGAAATGTCGGAGCAAATAAAATAATCTTTTTCCCTACCAACTGTGGATATGACTGATACAACTTATCTTTTATCTCTGCTTTATATGTTTCCTTAAAGAAATCATCTGTTCTCGGCACGCCCAAGGATTTCACATTCGCAACATCAATCCCAAAGCCTTCCGCATAAAATCTACGAATCTCAGAAGAACTTACAATTGCATAATTATAATAACGATGATTTGTGCTCATCTGATAAGGTCCACCATCTTTTCCAACTCTTGTAAAACCAAATGTTTTAAACGCTCCGCAAGCATGCCATAACTGAATCAGAATACGATGTTCCATAACCCATACTTCATTCAACACAGGTGTAAAATCATCTACTACAACCACCTTGCTTCTTGCAAGACAGTATGCAAGTTTCCAGTAATTCTTATACGTCATATATTTTCTTTTTCCCGGAACCAGCCAGAAAAGTACCTTACAATCCTTTTGCTGTAACACATCATTTACATATGCGATATTTCCTGTAAGATCCTCTCTCCTTGATGACATAAATAACACATGATCCTTCTTAAAGAAAAGCGATAGCACAGATGCTGTTACATTCAAAAACGTTCTCTTTAATGTTGCACGATTCATTGTAATCCTGCAAAAATATGAGTATCTCCATTTTGCAAACAATAAAACCCTCTTTAATTGTCCGCCTCCGTAGGTATTCTCCATATACCGGCGTTTGCCGCCTAATGCATATACATATATACCATCTAACAAAAAAATGGGAATCAAAAGGGTTCCTATTATAAATTCAATCGCACGATACACAAAAACAAGAATTGCCAGAAGCGGATTATTCTTTGGATACTTTACCGGTTTCTTCCTCTTGATTGTAATTACCCCATTCTCCAACTTACAAGCATATTCATTTTCTTCCTTTACCTGATTAAACTCTGTAGTTTTCACCAAAACATTCTGATATGTCTGTCCATCATATACCTGTATAGTAACCGTAAATGCATTCAGATCACTCCGAAAGAACACCGTATCCAGTTCATAATCAAATACGGCATATCCAATATAATTACCATTCTCATCAAAACTGGTATCAGTCACCCGAAGTGGAAGTATTCTGCTTTCCCTGTCATTTTCAAACTTTACTGCAAGTTTAATCTCCACATCTTCCGGATGTCCGGAGGTATTCCGAACCAATACTCCAATTGTCATAACATCCCGACGAATTGCCAGTTTATCTACTAATACTTCTGTTTGTGCATTAATTTTCATAATTCTACCTCACGCCTGATAATCATCCTGTTTACCGATCAATTTATGGTATATCACAATCATTTTTACCATCTTCTGATACCACTTCTTACGCTTAATTCCATTTAATTCCTTCTCTACTTCTTTGATACGGCTATTCTTTTCTTTCACCATGGTATTGTATTTGAAATTCTTTAAACGTATCGTATTCCGGTATTCCCGATTTTTAACTAAAAGATATGACTGATAATCATGCTCCATAATATTTTTATAATTACTATATTCAGCCTGATTATAATAGAACTCCTCGCCATAGTCCCGGACTCCTAACCGTTCAAATCCTTCCTGTTTCAAAATATCATACATTTTCCGAAAACCGGTTATATCCGTCTGTATGTTCAATCCATAAATCATAGAATTCAATGCTTTATTTACAAAAGATTGTTTCAAATGTTCATTTTCCAGTAAATGCATTTCTTCGAAAGTTGTTGCCACCGCACAAAACGCTTCATATTTACACATTGCAGACTGAGAAAATGTATTTGTCAGATTATTACTTTGATTTGTACGATAATGTACAAGACATTCATCCACAACCGTTATTCTTTTTGCCATCGCCATTGCCAGCATGACAAAATATTGATCGTTAACCCTTTCAATATTCTGAAACTGAATATTATTCTCCTGTATAAAACTTCTTAAATATAATTTATTCCAAGGTACAAAAGTTGTTAGATTAAAAAAATAATCCGGATTCGTCTCTTTTGAAAAAACATCCTGCTCCGGTAACATTTTTTTCACCAGATATTGGTGCTGTGGAATATATTCCTCTTGCTGTTCATCATAATGATCCGCTCCACAAATACATAGATCCGCCTGCATACTCTCTGTACGGTCATACAACTTCTCAACCAACTGCTCATCAAACATATCATCCCCGTCTAAGAACATAAGATATTTACCGTGTGCATGCATCATACCTATATTTCTTGCAACGCCTGCATTCTTCTTTTCCTGATAAATATATTGAATTCTAGTATCCACTTGCATCTGTTCTTTCACCAAATCTGCCGTTAGATCAGTGGATCCATCATCCACAACAATAATCTCAATATTCTGATAACTCTGATTCACAACATTACTGAGAGATGTCTTAATATATTCCTGTACATTATATACCGGCATAATAATTGATACACCAACATTTTCCATTCTTCCACCTCATTATATATTATTTTCTGTTTGTTCTAATATCTTATCCGTTAATTGTTCACAACATCTGCCTTGTTCATAATTACCCAACAAAGTCCAATGTTTCTGAATCTGTTCCAATTGCCAGCCATCGTCATACTGTGCAATATCTTCCTCTAATTCTTCCATTGTCTTCGCCTGCTTGTACGGCCACTGTTCCATCCCTACATAAAATCCGGTATTCTGAATATACTCTTCTTTATCCGGCACATACAAAAAACATGGTCGTTTCAAAAATGAATAATCCCAAATGCAGGAAGAATAATCAGTGAGCAACATATCGGCCGCGCATAGCAACTCCTGCATATCCGGATAATCACTCACATCAATAATATTCTCACCTAATATCTGCAGACCTGCTCCTTCCTGATATCTGTGATATCGACACATAAAAAACCATCTCTCACCCTCATGAGTACCATTAAGCAGACCCTCATTTAATTTCTGTAATAGGCGATCACTTTCTAACACAACCGGCATGGACGGCATTCGATATGTTGGTGCATACAATACAATCTTTCCATTATCCGGTATTCCATATCGTTCTTTTACTTTTCTTTGAAATTCTTCTGTCTCCTGCCGCACCAGTTTGTCATTTCTCGGTGTTCCTGCCCGCAAGACATCGCCATGATACAAAAAGGTCTTTTGAATCATATTCTCTTCCTGTGCAACAAAAAGGTCAATATTCTCTGCACAGAACCTCGCTCTCTTTTTGGTTGCCCAATTTGCATCCGGTCTGTCATTTTCCACCTTCTTATAAGCTCCCCCGCCATGCCATGTATTGATCACATACTGCTTCTTCCGGAACGGGAACCACGGTGCATAGGAACCATTCGTCACAATTACTTTTGCAGTCAACAACATAGGAAAAGAAGAAACAGTAAAATGCTTCACTAATTTTACTCCTTCTTCTTCTAAAAATGCATATTTGTTCTTGTCACTCACTGCCCAGACATACTCAAACCATCCCGGATACTTGTCGCGTAGATACTCATATACATACCTTGGATTACAGGAGTAATCATAGTTTTTCCCTCCTGTAAGTCCGGTAAATACAATTCGATTCCGCTTGATCGGCATGATACGAAACGGTAAAGTGGCAATTCTTACCGCCTCCGAAATCATTACCTTAACAAATGCCTGATCCATGACTACTCCCTCGTTTTCTTAATTGCTGTAACCTGATTCGCATCAATTCCCTCTGTATTCTCCTTCTGGAACAGAATCTTAAATGTAAGGAACATTAGTTTTATATCTAACCAGAATGTATAATTCTCAATATATGTCAGGTCTAATTTTAATTTATCATATGGTGTCGTATTATATTTTCCATAAACCTGTGCATATCCGGTAAGTCCTGCTTTTACCTTCAATCGAAAATCAAATTCCGGAATGACTTCTTTATATTGTTCAGCAATCTCCGGACGTTCCGGTCTTGGTCCTACTAAAGACATATCCCCTTTGATAATATTGATCAACTGTGGAAATTCATCAAAATGCAACGCTCTCAGAACCCGTCCGATCGGTGTAACGCGATCATCATGTTTTTTGGCGAGCTGTGCACCTTCCTTTTCGGAATCCATACGCATACTCCGGAATTTATAAATATTGAACACTTTTCCGTTAATCGTCAATCTTGGTTGTTTGTACAGTACCGGTCCTCCATCATACAGCTTGATCATAAGAGAAATAATCAAAAACAATGGCATCAACACAACAGATACCGGTATACATACCACCAGATCCAGCAAACGCTTAAACATTAACTGATCTGCCGAAAGCCCCTGATTTCTCGAAAGATATAATGGCGTGTCAAATAAATGAATATTGTCCGCACCTCGGAGTAAAATGTCAGAAATCTTCGGTGTAACGTATGTTCTGACGCTTTCCGTAAAGCAACGTTTTAAGATAATATTTCTCTCATATGCCGGAATATCATAGATCAATACCGCCTCATACTCCGTCACCATATCACATACACTCTCCAAAGACTCCTCATTCAAATCTGCAATGTCACAGATCTCATACTTATCCTGTCTGGAACTCATTTTATTGATCATATCATCCGGATTGCGATCATAGCAGACAAGCAGCATCTGTCTCGGCGGATACAACGCCGCATAGATCAGCTTACATATAAATACCCATAGTAATATGATCGCAATCTGCACAATGGTCATCTTCAAAATAGGAACGGAGCTTAAATACTCTCTACTGATCAATACAACCTGGATATAAGCTACCACATTCGCACAGATCAGGGACAGAATCTGTGAATATAATACGTCCATTAACCGTAAATACCCTATCTTAAATCCTCCGTACAAATGTGTCAGCAAAAACAGGATCAATGCATATACACCAATCACTGCCCAGTCACCGCGACGGAAAAACGGAATATCTAACTGCTTAACATAGGAACCATACCATACAAATGCGAACAGCACTGTATGGGCTGCTAATATCACAAAGCCCTCTAAAAAATTGATCAACCGTTTAAACTTTTCTCTTTTTTTCATAATTACAGCCAGCTCCTTTATTTCAACTGTCCATTTTTCCGGAATGTATATTTACGTCCTCGAATCTTAATCGTCTTGCTACGTACCATCTCGCCTTTTTTGTTGAAATAGTACTTCTTTTTCTTAATAGTCCGGAATCCGGTTACCCGATATCCCTTTCCATCTACATAATATTTTTTCCCTTTTGTAGAAATCCATTTGTTCTTTGCAATTAATCCGTTACTATTGCGATAGAAATATTTGCCCTTACTATTCTGATACCAGCCTTTCTTTACGTGGCAGATTCCTTTGTTATCAATTGTTACACCTGGCTCTCTTGTCTGCAATTGCAATGTACCATCATTACCAAACAGGTATGTATGCAATCCAATTCGCACAAATCCGGTCTGCATTTCACCTTTGCTGTTAAAATAGTATCGTTCATTCTCTAATGTTTTCCAACCGGTCACGGCTCCGCTGCTATTGAGATAATAAGAATGACCTGCAATGGTAAACCAGCCATCTTTCTTGCGTTTACCCTGATAATAATATTGCCAGTTCTTACCTTCTTTATGCCAGCCGTATTTCAGTGCCTGCGTTCTTTCGCTGATAATTTCCCGATAATCTTTATAAAGAAAATCAATATCCACCGTATTTTCAGTAATTCCATCAATCTTCTGCATTGATGTTGCCTGCCATATTGTGTAAGGATATTCTTCTATATCCGGCTCTTTATTCGTGTATCTGGCATACCAGAAATCATAATCTTCTAACTGTTCTGCATCTAAATAATTATTGTACCAGTTCTGATTACTGTAATACATTGGATAATATCCCGCTGCCGCAATCGTATCGCAATATGTTTTTATTATTGAAGTGCGTAGTTTCTTTGTTGTCTTATTCAGAATATATGCATCTTCCACATCATACGCTACCGGAAAGTTAACCGGAATACTCTGCAATTTTTTGATTGTAAATTCTGCTTCTTTTAACGCTTCTTTTTCGCTCGTTGCGTAAGAGTAAAAATACACACCGATCGGAATCCCAGCCTCATTCGCACCTGCTACATAAGACTCAAACCGATCATCTAGCGTACAACTTTTCGAACCGTATCTTCCCTTTCCGTATCCAATACGGATCATTACAAAATCAACACCTGCTGCCTTGATCTTATCCCAATCTACATTCCCCTGCCAGGTGGATACATCAATCCCCATGGTAATTGCACCTTTGCTGAGTTTGGTGATCTGTGCTCCAATTGGTTTTCCCGGCTGATAATTATTTCCTTTTTGGTTGAAGAAATAGTAGGAAGATCCGATCCGTTTCCAGCCGGTCACCTTTTTTCCTTGTTTGTTTACATAATATTTGTTTCCTTTGTATTTTACCCAGCTGTTGGTAACCTTCTCACCATCATGATCGTAATAACATCCCTTTTTCCATGCATTTTTAGTTGCCGCTCTTGCGGTAATTGCTACATTACCTAATACGCACGCAATTACTAGCACAAAAAGGATTCTTTTACATGCTTTTCTATATGTACTCTTACCGTTCATATCCCTCTCCGTTTTATGCCTCATGGCCCTTATCTTTGATCACCTGTACCACTTCATCTACATACTGTTTGCACAGATCATCCGTTGCTGCTTCCACCATAACACGGATCACCGGCTCCGTACCACTTTCACGAAGTAGGATTCGTCCTTCGTCTCCCAATGCCTTTGTAACCTTTTCCACTGCTGCCTGAACATCCGGATCTGCTTTTGCCTCCGGCTTACTTTTAACCCGTACATTCTGTAATAACTGTGGATAGATCTTAAGGTCACGGAACAACTCAGAAGCATTTACTTTCTTTTCCAGAATTACTTCCATTAATTTGATTGAAGTAAGCACGCCATCTCCGGTTGTCGCATATTTACTGAAAATAATATGACCACTCTGTTCACCACCAAGAGAATGTCCATTTTCCATCATATTCTCAAATACATATTTGTCACCAACTGCTGTCTTCTCATAAGAGATTCCTTTTTTATCCAAGGCTTTGTAAAGTCCCAAATTCGACATAATCGTCGTAACTACTGTATTATTATTCAATTCTCCACGTTCAGACAGATAACATCCGCAGGCATACAGAATCTTATCTCCATCAATAATCTCACCTTTTTCATCAACCGCTAAACATCTGTCTGCATCTCCATCATAGGCAAATCCGATATCTAACTGTTTATCCACTACCAGTTTCTGTAACTGTTCAATATGAGTAGAACCGCAGTTATTGTTAATATTCGTTCCATCTGGATTATTATTGATCACATAAGTCTTTGCGCCCAATGCCTCAAATACTGCCTTCGCAACTGTAGAAGATGCACCGTTTGCACAATCCAGTCCCACTCTCTTGTTCTTATAAGACCTGGTTGCCAATGTCATAAGATATCCAATGTAACGATTCCGTCCCATTGCATAATCTACCGTTTTACCGATCTGTTCTCTCTTTGCAAACGGAATCTCCGGAATCTCACCATCAATATATGCTTCAATCTCAGCCTCTACATCTGCCTCTAACTTATATCCCTGTCCATTAATCACTTTGATTCCATTGTCATAATATGGATTATGGCTGGCAGAAATCATAATACCGCAGTCAAATTCATCTAATCTTACAATATATGATACACTCGGTGTCGGGGTGACGTGCATCAGATACACGTCTGCTCCGCTCGCTGTCAGACCTGCAACCAAAGAATACTCGAACATATAAGAAGAACGTCTCGTATCCTTTCCAATTACAATGCTTGCCTTACCATCTGCATGATTCTTTCCATAATAATAACCAAGATATCTTCCAACTTTGTAGGCATGTTCTACCGTTAAATCTACATTTGCCTCGCCTCGAAATCCATCTGTACCAAAATATTTACCCATGATCTGTTCCCCTTTATCTTTATTCTTTCCTATTCATAATGTCTGTATTATGTTACTTTTTAATAATATTGATTGCATGTTGCATATTATTAATCTCTGCATAAGTCACATTGCCACCAAATTCACCATCTAATGTCCATGCAACCGGTTCCGGACTGTCTACACATATCTTTTTTGCCTTAAACTGATACATATACTCTGGATTGAATTCACCCATCAGATATGCAGAAATCGTTGCCTGAAGATCAATCGGATTCGTTGGATACTTGACTAGCAACGCTTCAAACATTCCATCATCTAACTGTGCGATCTTGGAATTCGGATTCGGAAATCCACCAACTGTCAAAGAATTCGTAATCATTCCAATTAAAAAATCATCCTCAATTACATTGCCATCATATTCCACCTTCATATGATAGGATGTCAGACTTGGAACACTTCGTATTCCTTCTAAGATATACGCCATATGCCCTAAATGATTCTTATATTCCTGTGGTGTCGAATAACTAACCGAACTAAAAGCACCAAAAGCCGCAACATACACAAAACAATCTCCATTAAATGTACCGATGTCAATCGGTTTGGGAGAATACTTCACGATACGATTTGCAGCACGAATTGGATCTTTGGGGATATTAAGACTTCTTGCAAAATCATTTGTTGATCCTGCTGGAATATAGCCGAGCGGGATATCGCAACCACACTGCATATATCCTGCTATTACCTCATCTAATGTCCCATCTCCTCCTGCACAAACGATCACATCATATAACCATCCTTCTTCACTTACGATTCTGGTTGCATCTTTTTTCGCCTGCGTAGGATACACTTTTACATTGTAACCCGCCTTTACAAACAGGTCTACGATATCTAGCAATTTGCCTTTAATATGCTTTCTGCCGGCAGAGGGATTCACTATAAATAACAAATTTTTCATCGTATTCCCCCTCTGATCTACTGATTAGATGTTGTATCGTATCCATTAGGATTCATCTTCTGCCATCTCCAAGCATCCTCGCACATTCTATCTATGCCATATTGCGCTTTCCATCCCAGTTCTCTTTCTGCCTTGGATGGGTCAGAATAACAGGTTGCAATATCGCCTGGTCGTCTCGGTGCAATCACATACGGAATCTTCTTGCCACACGCCTTTTCAAAATTATGAATAATATCCAGCACCGAATATCCGACTCCGGTACCGAGATTATAGATTACCAGTCCCGGATGTTCTAATAATTTCTTCACCGCACACACATGTCCCTTCGCAAGGTCAACTACATGGATATAGTCCCTCACACCGGTTCCATCCGGTGTATCATAGTCATCGCCAAATACATTCACCCTGTCTAACACTCCTGCTGCAACTTTTGCAACATATGGCAGCAGGTTATTCGGAATTCCATTCGGTGCCTCACCGATCAATCCGCTTTCGTGTGCCCCGATCGGATTAAAATAACGAAGCAGTGCAATATCAAAATCTGGATCTGCTTTCTGAATATCCGTAAGGATCTGCTCTAACATTAGTTTGGTCTGTCCGTATGGATTGGTCACCCCGCCAACCTTACATTCTTCTGTAATTGGGATCACCTCCGGATCCCCGTATACGGTTGCAGAAGATGAAAATACCATTTTCTTCACATTATACTTTCTCATCATGGAAATAATATTCAACGTTCCGCTGATATTATTCTCGTAATACTCAAATGGTTTTACGCAGGATTCGCCCACAGCCTTCAATCCTGCAAAATGAATGATCACATCAATTACATTCTCTGAAAAGATCTTCTCTAAGTCTTCCACATTTCTCATATCCGCTTCATAAAACTTCACTTTCTTCCCAGTGATCTGTTCTACTCTGGCAACGGACTCCTTACTGGAATTACACAAATTGTCCATAACAATTACATCATAACCTGCATTTAACAATTCAATATTGGTATGACTGGCAATAAATCCAGCTCCTCCGGTTACTAATATTGTCATAACAAAGTTCCTCCTATTGTCTACTTCTGATATAAATAGTCAAATTAATCCATTAAAACATTATTTTATTATACCTCAATCACAATATACATTGCAAGAAAAAAGTAAAAAGAACCCATACCATCCGATTTCATCAAACAATACAGGTTCTATAAATTTATACTTTTTTATTAATTTTTTGCACAAACCATCTAAATGGATGTTTTAATTTATACCGGATATGTTCTATATGATGCTCCTGGCTTTCAACCCTTTGCCGCAATTCCTCATTTTGATTCAACAAATATAATGTTGTCGTTCCAAAGAAACGTATTACATCCTGCATCATTTCAGGATTACTTCTATCCCATGTATCTTTTTCCTCCACAGTCCGTGAAAATAAAATATCTTCCTGATTCATATACTCTTTTGCAATGCGATCATTACCGTCTACATATTGCATCAGAAAGTTTTCTGCTTCTTCCTTAAAAAACATACTGCTATTTCTGTCATTTCCCACTTCAGCGGATAACTGTGTAGCTATATTACGAAACACTCTGTTTTCACTTTGCTGAAGTTCCGGCATTGTATTTAAGATTCTCTTTATGGCTGCCATATTCTTTGTCAGACTGATATTTCGAACAGAATCTTCATATATAAAAGCTTCCGTATCCACAATTCCCAAAGCATTCAAAAAATCCTTTTCAATCCTTCCTCCCACAAAATCATTCACCTGAAAGCGCCTGACAATTATGTTGCCTTTTCCAACATATTCAGAAATTTTTTGCAGCATTTCAAAATAATCTAATTGAATATACGGTTTTTCCCGTAACACATCCTGCCATGTCCATTTTGAATATTTTGCCATACCTTCCTTAATCTGCTGATTCCACCATGAATACAGAAAATCGTCCTGCCTTCTTAAATAAACAATAACTTTAACCTCAATCCCTTTTTCAACAAATTCTTTCTGAATTTTCGTCCAACAATCTGCGTCTTTTATAAATCCACGATTCCAGATTCCCTCATCAGACAAAATAATCTTATCATGTACCTCAAAAAGTTGCTGAACCCTATGTATACCTTCATATGTAATACACTCTTGTTGTTCCACAATCGCTCGTTCATTTTCATCCCGCACACGGCAAATCAAAAAATGTGCATTCCGGTAAGGTTGAATGTTCTGAAAATGATAATCAAACATTGGATAATAAAATCCTTGTTTTTCTAATATTTCCCGATTTTGATAGCAAAACGACTGAATCGATGTAGTTGCCGTTTTAGGAGTTCCAATATGTAAATATAGTGTTTTCATTCTTCCTCCTCAAGCATTACTGATAACTGATCCATGATTTGATCCACACATTTCTCCAATTCACAGTTACTTGTATCCACTTCTATATCCGGTGAGCAAGGAATTTCATACGGACTAGATATTCCTGTAAAATTAGATATCTTACCCTCTTTCGCCTTTTTATATAACCCCTTTATATCTCTTTTCTCGCATACTTCTAATGGGGTACTGACATATATTTCAACAAATCGTTTTCCAATAATGTCTTTAGCCATTTTTCGGTCTGAATGATATGGTGAAATAAGAGAAGTAATCACAATCAGACCAGCATCATTCATTAATCTTGCCACTTCTGCAACTCTTCGGATATTTTCCATCCGATCCTTTTCTCCAAAATTCAGATCACTATTTAATCCCATTCGTACATTATCACCATCCAGTAACATCGTATGTTTTCCAAGTGTACATAAACGTTTTTCAATCTCATTTGCTATCGTTGATTTTCCCGCACCAGACAACCCCGTCAGCCAGATAGTCACTGCTTTCTGCTGCAATTTATTTTCCCGGACACTCCTGTTGATATCTAACTGCTGCCATTTTACATTATTGCCATTCTCATCTACTTTACATACAATTCCACCAGCTGCTGTAGTATTGCGTAATCGATCAATTAAAATAAATGCACCAAGCATATTATTCTCCGCAAACGGTTCCAATACAATCTTCTTCCCTACCGCTAATTCACAGACTGCATTTTCATTTTTACATATTCGATCAGTCTGAACTTCTTCGCCATTATCCACATCAATCTTATATAGAATTCGGGTTATCGTAACAGGAACCAACTGTGTTCCCAGTTTAAGCCAGAAATCACGTCCGGCAGTCAATTCATTCTCATCCATCCAAAGTAAAGAAGCTTCAAACAGTTTTCCAACATAGAGCTGTGATTCTCCCCTATATAATACACATCCTCTTGAAATATCAATTTCTCCATCTATACATATCGTAACAGCATACCCTTTTTCTGCCATCTGTACCTGATTATTTCCACATAATATTTCTGTAACATGTGCTTTTTCTCCGCTAGGCATCACTCGTATTTCATCTCCAACATGAATATTCCCCGCGGCAATCGTTCCTTGAAAACCGCGAAATGCACTATTAGGTCTGCACACTCTCTGAACTGGCATAACAAATTCTTCTGTCGTACTTTTTTTAGATACATCAACATGTTCAAGATAAGAAAGCAATGTCGTACCATGATACCACTCCATTTTCTCAGAAGAATTTACTATATTATCTCCCTCTGTTGCTGAAACCGGAATGACAAAAACAGATGCCGTCTCAAATTCACACATCAGCATTTCAATCTGATGTTTTATATTATCAAATATATACTGATCATAATCAATCAAATCCATTTTGTTAACTGCAAATACAAAATGCCGAATTCCCATCATCGCACAGATTCGAACATGTCTCTTCGTCTGTGTCAGAACTCCTTTTTCAGCATCAATCAATATTACAGCTAACGATGCAAATGATGCACCAACTGCCATATTTCTCGTATATTCCTCATGTCCCGGCGTATCCGCTACAATAAAACTTCTATGTTGTGTTGAAAAATAGCGATATGCTACATCAATTGTAATACCCTGTTCCCGCTCTGCCTCTAATCCATCCAGCAAAAGCGAATAATCAATATTTCCATCTCTAGAACCAACTTTCGAGTCTAATTCCAACGCTCTTTTCTGATCCGCAAATAATAATTTTGCATCATATAACAAATGTCCAATTAAAGTGGATTTTCCATCATCCACACTGCCACAGGTAATAAATTTAAGGAGTTTATCGCTCATGTCTAAAAATACCCCTCCTTCTTTCTCCTCTCCATACTTGCACTTCCTCCATCAGAATCAATCACACGACTTGCACGTTCCGATTCCACGGTCGCCAGGGTCTCGTCAATAATCTGATCTAATGTTGTCGCATTTGACTCAATGGCTCCTGTTAACGGATAACAACCCAACGTCCGAAATCGAACCATTTTCTTCTCAATTCGTTCGCCAGGATGTAATTTCATCCGATCATCATCTACCATGATCAAATTGCCATCCCTTTCCACAACAGGTCTGACATCTGCATAGTATAGAGATACAATCGGGATATTTTCTCTTTTTATATATTGCCATATGTCCTTTTCTGTCCAATTTGACAGCGGAAAAACACGTATACTCTCTCCCTTTCGTATTTGGGTATTATATAGATTCCATAATTCCGGGCGCTGATTCTTGGGATCCCAGGATTGATCAGCATCCCGAAAAGAAAATACCCTTTCCTTGGCGCGAGACTTTTCCTCGTCTCTTCTTCCACCACCAAAGGCAGCCGTAAAGCCATACTGGTTCATCGCCTGCTTCAAAGCTTGTGTCTTCATAATATCAGTATAAGCCGCACCATAATCGAACGGATTTACACCTTGTCTTACACCTTCTGTATTAATATATTCTAACATTTCTATGCCAAGTTCTTTAGTGATCTTGTCACGAAACGCAATCATCTCTTTAAATTTCCAGGTTGTATTGACATGCAGAAAAGGAAATGGCGGCTTTTCCGGATAAAATGCCTTTATTGCCAGATGTAACATCACAGATGAATCTTTCCCTATCGAATACAACATCACCGGTTTTTCACATTCCGCAACAACTTCCCGCATAATGTAAATCGCTTCTGCCTCTAATTCGTCCAAATGGTTCATACACTCTCTCCTTTATATATTCCTCTTCAGTAATAAATCTGCGAAATCAGAATCCGAATCACATGTTGTACTTTACATACCTGATATGAAATTTATATGAAATAATTATTTTTTATAACGCTCTAAGAACTCCTCATAACCCTTTCTCCGAAGCTTACAGCTTGGACAATGTCCGCATCCGTCTCCTTTAATACCGTTATAACAGGTAAGTGTCATGTTCTTCACCAGATCTAATCCACCAAGATCATCCGCTAACTTCCAGGTCTGTGCCTTATCGATCCACATCAACGGAGTTTCAATACAAAATGTATATTCCATTGCCAGATTCAATGTGGTATTTAACGATTTGATAAATACATCACGGCAATCCGGATATCCCGAAAAATCACTCTGTGACACACCTGTAATAAGATCTGTGATACCTCTTTGCTTTGCAAATACCGCAGCAAATGTTAAAAACAACATATTTCTTCCGTCCACCACACTGTTCGGTGTTCCTTCCGCCGGTGCATTTTCATCCACTGTAATATCCGTTCTTGTCAGGGAATTCGGTGCTAACTGATTCAGTAATTCCATATCCATCACATGCCATTCCACACCTAATTTCTCTGTAATCTCCTTGGCACAGTCAAGCTCTGCCTTGTGTCTCTGACCATAATCAAATGAGACTGCGACCACTTCTTTGTAACGTTTCAACGCCCACAACAAGCATGTGGTACTATCCTGTCCACCACTAAATACAACCAATGCAGCATCCTTATTTCTCGTATTCATATTCATATCTTTGTCCTCCTTTTTCTATTTTATCATTAAAAGCAGTTTGTTCTGCAATGTTACATCTGTTTCAAATCGTCCACGAAATGTAGTCGTAACTGTCTTTGCAGACGGTTTCTTGATTCCTCTTGCCGTCATGCAGCTGTGATTTCCTTCAATGTATACCGCAACATCTTCTGAACCGGTTGCCTTGCTGATCACATCCGCAATATCAGTTCCGATCCGTTCCTGCAGCTGTAGCCGTTTTGCCACCATATCTGCAATTCTTGCGATCTTGCTGAGCCCGATCACGCGTTTGTTCGGAATATACGCAACCGTAACTTTCATATCATACATAAGTGCCATATGATGCTCACAGTAACTGAACACCTCAATATCCTTGACAACTACCATGTCATTATTGCCTTCATCCGGTACATCAAAGCTTTTGGAATACATCTGTGCAATCTCATCATTGGAATAATTCATCCCTTCAAACACTTCTGCATACATTCTCGCCACCCGGTCCGGTGTCTCCCGCAATCCTTCCCTGTCCGGATCATCTCCTAACGCGATCAGGATTCCCCTGATATGTTCTTTTATTGCTTCCTGGTCAATTGCCATTTTTATCCTCCATTCTATACACCCCGTTTATCCGGGTCCCATATATATTTATGCATCTGCAACTGTACATTCACACCATTCATATTATGTCCGATCATAAAATCAACAATCTCTGCCGGTTCAATCTTTCCAAAACAGGAACTTAGGTAGATTCCACAATGTTTCTGTATCAGATGATATTGTTCGATCACATGCTTTGCCTGCATCAGGTCTTCCCGGCTGCCTACCACGAACTTGACCGTATCGCACGATCGGATATTCTCATAATTTACTCCGCACATACGATCTTCCATTCCACTGACTGACGTCTTATAATCCAATGTAAATGTAATATTGTCATCTTGTGTCTTTGCCATATAAGGCATTATATCAATACTTCCGTTTGTTTCGATCTCAATCCGGATCTGCGGGCGTTGCCGTAACAACTCCAATAACCTACTCATATCTTTTTGCAGCAGCGGCTCCCCACCGGTCAATGTTACATTTTTCACACCGGATGCTTCTATCTTTTTCACCAATTCTTCTGCTGTATATACCGTACAACTTACATCCGGCTCATTTGCCCATCTGGTATCGCAATATTCACATTGCAGATTGCATCCCGCAAACCGTACAAAATAAGCCAACTGTCCGGCACATCTTCCTTCTCCGTTGATACTTATAAATTCCTCTACTACTCGAAATTGTGACATATCTTCCCCTGCCTATCTACCATATCCGGCGCAATTATTCGGTGTCTCATATACTTTGACCAATACAACCTGATACTGCATCTGTTCCAATTCATCATAAAAATATTCCGCAAGATTCTCTGCCGTCGGACGAAATGGTAATTCTACAATGCGGAACTCTTCTTCCAATAACGCTTCTTTTGTCTTTTCCTTCAGGCTGCCTTCCTCAATGATCAGGCAGTGATCCAGATCGTCGGCCAACTGTTTCAGGTCATCTTTCAGTGTCCGGAAATCCACAACCATCCCTCTTATCTGTCCTGTTTCTTCTACCTCTTCTGATGCAACCGTCACTTCCACCTTCCAGCGATGTCCATGAATATTACTGCATTTTCCCTGGTATCCCTTCAAAAAATGTGCACTGTCAAAGCTTGCATTTGTCTGTAATGTATACATATCTCTTTCCTTTCTCATCGATTCATCCGTATACCGGATCAGGCTCACTCCTGCCTGATTCCGTATACATAAAACAGGACACTCCTACCCGGTACTGAGTATAAGTGTCCTGTGATCGTATCTCATTCTTCTTATTGTGTCAGCCCTAGTTTTATTTATAGACAGGATGGTACTAATGAACTGTCTTGTTGATTATATCTTTGTATTATAACGCTAAGATCTTACGAACAATCTGCTCCATCTCGCTCTTATCACATACGGTGTCGTGTAATACTTCTGCACTGCGAATATCTTCAATCGCCTGTGGAATCTTAACACCGGAGATCTTGTTCAGCTCGTCCACTAATTCAAAATCAGACTGTGAAGCATACTTCTCATCGATTGCTTCCATAACACTTCTGGTAAATTTGTATGGGCTTGCTGTTGAAGCAATAACTGTAGGTGTCTGATCCTTAGTTGCCTGTACATATTTGTCATATACCGTTGCTGCAACTGCTGTATGCGTATCCATGATATACTGATCGGATTCATATACCTTTTTGATCGTCTCCGCCGTCTCTTTCTCACTTGCATAGTTACCATAGAACTGGGAAAGTTTTGCTTTCATTTCCGGCGTGATCTCATACTTACCGTCAACATTCAATTCCTTCATCAATGCAGCATTCTTATCCGCATCATCTCCTGCAATATGATAAATCAGACGCTCTAAGTTGCTTGAGATCAAAATATCCATAGATGGTGATGTTGTCAAAATGAACTCACGGTTCTTATCATATACACCAGTCTCAAAGAAATCATACAATACTTTATTCTCATTCGAAGCACAGATAAACTTCGCAATCGGTAATCCCATTTCCTTTGCATAGAACGCAGCAAGAATATTACCAAAGTTACCGGTAGGTACAACTACATTGATCTTATCGCCCGCCTGAATCTCTCCATTGGCTACCAAGCGGCTATATGCATACACATAATATACCATCTGTGGAACAAGACGTCCAATATTGATCGAATTGGCAGATGAAAACTGATATCCCTTTGCATCCATGGCAGCAGCAAGTGTCTTGTCATTAAACATATTCTTCACACCTGTCTGTGCATCATCAAAGTTTCCAATAATTCCAACAACCGAAGTATTGACACCCTTCTGTGTTACCATCTGTTTCTCCTGGATCGGGCTTACACCATTCTTCGGATAGAATACAATGATCTTCGTTCCCGGAACATCAGCAAATCCAGCAAGTGCAGCCTTTCCGGTATCACCGGAGGTAGCGGTCAGAATAACGATATCATTCTTGATCTGGTTCTTCTTTGCAGAAGTTACCAACAAATATGGTAAGATGGAAAGTGCCATATCCTTAAACGCAATCGTAGATCCATGGAACAACTCCAGATAATAAGCACCTGCTTTCTTTACAAGTGGTGCGATTGCCGGTGTGTCGAATTTCTTATCGTAGGCACTATTGATACAATACTTCAACTCTTCTTCCGTAAAGTCTGTGAGCATTCTGCTCATAACTTCATATGCTACTTCCTGATAACTCATCTTTGCCAGATCATTCAGATCTACATCCAATGCCGGAATTGCATCCGGAACAAATAAGCCACCATTTTCTGCCAGACCTTTTAAGATTGCCTGGGAAGCGGTTGCGGTTTCATTGTTGTTTCTTGTACTTTTGTAAGTTACTGCCATTCCTTTATCCTCTTTTCCTATATTATACTATAAGGGATAACCCCTCTGTAATCGGATTCGGCATTCTGCCTCTCCGTATTTCATACTTATTATTCTGCCAGATAAACGTCCATTGTTCTTCTGCCCCAGCGTAATGCTTCCTTATGTGTCATAAAAAACATATCAATACGATTGCCTTTGATCGCACCACCACGATCTTCCGCAACATAAACCTGTCCGTTAATCACAACTTTGGTACCAAATGGTATTACACTTGTATCTACCGCGATTGTCCGGTTCGATGTCGGAACCGTTCCACTGGCTGTACGATTCTTTCCGGAATATACGCCACAGCAGATTCGGCAGGTACAGTATGCAGTGATTACAAATTTGCCCAGCTTTTCACCATGTTCCGAAGCGTATACCGGCTCACCGACTTTTCCTCCTCTAGAGGCCGTAGAACCGGATCCGGTATCGCTGCTGTCACCGGTGTCGATATTAACCAGACCACTGCCTCCGGCAGACGAATCATTTTCTGCTTCTGCAATCTGTCTCGCTATCTCACGCAATTTCTGCTGCTTCACCTGTTCCGCCATCTGCTGTGCCTGAATTGCTGCTTTTTCAGCTGCTTCCTGATCTGCTTTTGCTTTTTCGTAAGCTAATTGATCTGCTGTTTTCTCACTCATGGCGGTCAGATTATTAATAGCACGGATCTCCTCTAACCGTTCAGAGTCATAATACTGATCCATTGTGTTCATCTGTGCTAACAAAAGATCGTCCATGTAGCCATATTTCATTGTATCATAAGATACCTTTTGAACTTTGTGCATGGCCGGAACTGTGTAATTCTCATTCGCCGCTGCAACCGCAACACTGCTGAGTTTACCCGGCAATTCTCCGGATGTTACAACAACCCGATAGCCAAACACTGCAATTGCTGCTGTAATCAACACCAACACAATGATCCCAATTATCGTTTTTATCTGTATCCTATTCTTCATCCCCAAATCGCCTTCTCAAATTACTTGACGTAAATCTGTTATTCCTCAAAACAATATGCCATACACTATCATGACATATGTATCTAGATTATATGGTTTTCCAACAGAAAGGTCAAGCTTTTTTCACTCTTCCGAAAGAAAGATCCCTACTTGAATTTTCTTATTCTGTCCGTATAATTGTAATAAAGACTCACAAAGAAAGGATCAGTCAGACATGAAAGGATATCCGGGAGTAACAACCGCAACGCGTAAGGACGGAACTTTATATTATCGCAGCTCCATCACCATTTCCAACCGCCATATCAGTCTAGGCAGCTTTGACTGTCTTGAAAAAGCATCTGCTGCTTATCAGACGGCCTGTACCATTATGCGCGATCATCAATATCACATTCTGGATTATTCCCCCTCGCTTGCTCTGGATTTTTCCAAATTCATTATACTTGTTAATTTTCGTGACAACGGTCTATATTTTAAGACGCCGATTTATTTGTACAAATCCTATTTTTATTATTACCTGACTCCGGAGCAATATTTTATATTCGACCGGGAAGACCTTTTTTTCTATGCCACACATCAGATTCAATCCCGGGGAGGTTACTATTTTGTGTGCGATTACGGCAGCCAATACAGCATCCTGTCGCGCTATGGTATTCACAACTATTCCAAAAAAGGGATCGACTATGTATTTGTAAATCAAAACGAAATGGATTTCCGGTATGAAAATATCCGTGTGATCAATGACTATATCGGTGTGAACGAAAGACAGGACCTTTCCCCTGCCTGCTATGAATCCATTATTCATGTCAGAGGAAATTATTTAGTCGGACGCTATAATGATCCCATCACGGCCGCAATCGCCTATAACAAAGCTGCGGACCGTCTCACACAGAACGGCTTTACAAAAAAATATATAAAAAATTATATTACCACATATAATTCCACACAATACCATGAACGATATCAGGCAATCCCTATTTCTCCTAAAATAGGGCAGTTACAACCTGATAAGCATCAAAAAAGGGATTGAAGATTGCCTTATTATATGCTACAATCAATCCGACTTGGTCAAATGATCGCGGCTGCAGAAACGAAAGGCTGCAGGTGAGGAAAGTCCGGGCTTCATAGGGCAGGGTGCCGGATAACGTCCGGTGGAGGCGACTCCCAGGCTAGTGCAACAGAAATATACCGCCAGGTAACTGGTAAGGGTGGAAAGGCGAGGTAAGAGCTCACCGCTGTTTTGGTAACAAAGCAGGCTCTGTAAACCCCACTCGAAGCAAGACCGAACAGAAAACAATGTGGCTGCCCGTCACGTTTTCGGGTAGGTTGCTTGAACCTGTTGGTAACAGCAGGTCTAGATAGATGATCATTCAACGACATAACCCGGCTTATCGACCGAGTCACTTTGCATTGTAGATATTATATACAAAAACGAGGAGTAAGATCTCATGATCCCGCTCCTCGTTTTTGTATGCAATGATTCAATAATAAATCACACGATTCACAGATTTACTTTGCCTGCGTCAATAACGCTTTGCCTTCCTGCCAATAGAAACAATAATCAATCAAACTGATCGATATATGTGGATATTTCTGTAACAGTTCTTCCCGCGTATACGCCTTAGAACAGATCTCCGCCATTAATGTACGGATCTCCCATATAATCTCCTGTCTCGAATTCCGATCTAACAAAGAAAATATGTACTGACTCTTATATGGCAGATGTGCATATATATCATCTACCATCGTATCCACCGAAACATTCTGGTTCCGATAATCGTCGATCAATTCAAACACCTGATACTTCTCATCATTTGGTATTCCGGCATGACGTGCAATCAAAACAGATGCAAGTTCTTCTGTGGTCATGTTCTGATACCCGAACTTGTCAATGTTATAATCCGCAAATGCATCTACCAACATCTGCAAATGATGTCGGATCTGATACTGTGGCAGATTTGCACAAAAATCTGTCAATTCGTCATGAATTCCTGTCTCCTCGTTCCAATAGATCAGCGCATATACCCAATACACCAGATAACAGATCATAATATCATCAATTCCATCCTTACGATCTGTAAAAGCGAAGGCTGACTTGAGTTTAGCGCCTAAGCTCTTGAAGTCTGTCTCGCTAAGCGTCATGTCGCTCAACAATCTGACATTGGGTATCTGTGTTTCAAAGTACGACTTCATCTGTGGTAAATCAAACTTTTGTCCTGATACACTCATTAAACAGCCCTCCTTAATCATCTCAAATTAGAATTATTATAACATAGCTTTGTCGCTTTGTCACTATATTGCACAATTTTTTTTTAATATTTTTATAATTATTTCACAATATTTTCACTTATTGTACATTATTCGACATCATACAGGAAAACAGCTTCCTCCTACAAACTCCCGCAATATACTATTATTCGGAATCGTCTCGGAACCCACTGCCAAAAAGTAATCCAAGAACTTCAACAGCCTCTTTGCCTCCTGATACTCCGGTGCATCTTTCGGAATTGCAAACAACAATGGTTCCACATATGGCTTGATCACACTCAGCTCATAGATCAATGCAGAATTGAACATGGCGTCTGCTTCTTCCTGATATGGGAATATATTTCGTTCTTCTCCTCTTCGCACAGAGTCCCACATCGCAATCGTCTTTTGTGCATTGTGCCCTCTTGTTCTGGCATCCCGCACAATTCTCCGGATCAAACGCCCATCCGTTGTGGCAATGCGGTTATGTTCGTCTACATTGAGCTGAGTCAATGCACTAATATAAATACGGAATTTGCTGTCATCCGGCAATTGTTCCGATACCACAGGGTTCAGTCCATGAATCCCCTCTATGACCAATACATCATTGTCATGTAATTTCAGGGAATCTCCTCTATATTCTCTTTCTCCAACCAGAAAGTTAAATGTCGGCATTGGCACCTCTTCTCCTTGCAGCAGATGCAGCATATCCTGATTAAACTGTTTTACATCCAGTGCCTCTATACATTCAAAGTCAAAATTACCATCCGCATCTCTTGGTGTATATTTACGATCCACAAAATAATTATCCATTGCGATCGGATGAGGCCGCATTCCCATAGCCCTCAGCTGAATACTCAGTCTATGGGAAAACGAAGTCTTTCCGGAAGAGCTTGGTCCTGCGATCAGTACAATCTTCTTATCCTGCTGTTTGATCGTCTCTGCAATCTCCGCAATTTTCTTCTCCTGAAGTGCTTCCTGTACCAGCATCAGATCTCCAATCTCTCCCGCTGCGATTGCATCATTCAAACCACCAACTGTGTCAACGTTAAGCATGACACCCCATTCATCGGATTGTTTTAAGACCTGAAACAGCTTATTCTGCGGCTTGAATTCCGGCACAACATCCGGTTCCCGTCTCGCCGGCATCTGCAGCACAAATCCATCCTCATACGGATACAGTGCAAAATGTTTTAAATAACCGGTAGACGGAACCATAAAGCCATAATAATAATCTTCAAACTCCTCTAACAGATATGCATTTGCATTGGATGCCCGTCTGTATTTGAACAGTTGCACTTTATCTTTTCTTCCCTGTTTTGAAAACCGTTTTACCAGATCATGTGCGTTATATGTATGCTTTTCAATCGGAACATTTTGCTGCACCAATTCATGCATTCTCTCTTCCACTTTTCGAAGCAGCTCATCTGTGATCACCGCCTGGTGGCTCGCCATTTCACAATAAAGTCCCTTACTTAACGAAAACAATACCCTTATTCTTCCGGTTGCACCATCTAATTTGAGAACATCCCGAAATGCTTTCATCATCATGAGTATCATACTGCGCCGATATGTTTCGATTCCAATCTTTTCTGTTGTATCCACAAACGTGATATCCGCATTTTCTTTTACCTGCTTGAACAACTCACACAAATGACGATTCTGATATGCCAGCACAATCTCGCCTTTTTCGCAGTGGCCATATTCCTTTGCCACATCCTCTAACGTTATCTCTTCCTGAACTTTCCGTCTTACCCCATCTACTGTAATCTGCATCATATGCCAGACCTCCTTCTCTTACTGTCTTATTGGATTATCCTTACCGGCATCCCCGTGTCCGCCTCTATAATCGAAAATGCATCCGTTCCAAATTCCTTTTCCAGATATTCATGAATAAAGTGTATAAATATGTGTTCCAATCCATAATGGGTTGCATCCAGCACGGTCATCCCCATATCCACCGCATCCAGTCCTTCGTGATGCGTATAATCTCCCGTCAGATATAACTCATATCCGTCTCTTTTGACCTGCTTCATTTCACTTTTTCCGGATCCGGGCAACACCGCAATCTTATCAAACTTTTTCTCCGCTTTGTCCAGAGACTGGTATAACATTACAAATGGTATCTCAAATCGTTCTTTCACATACTGTGCAACCTCCGTTGCAGTCATCGGCTTGGGCAGCTTTCCGTATCTTCCAAGTCCTTCTGTCTGTCCGGGCTCACAACTGATCGGTGTCGCATCTGTCAGATTCAGATACTGCGGACTGCTTGCTAATTCCGCCATTCCCCCTACAATATCAAAATTCGTATGCATCGCATAATAGCATATTCCATGTTCCGCTAACATTAGTACCTTTTCTGTAATAAAATTATCATCATTGATCTGTTTTACAGAAGAAAAGATCATCGGATGATGTGTGATCAGCATATCTACCTGTTCTGCAACTGCTTTTGTGATCACATCATGCGTTGCATCCAATGCGATCATGATCTTATTGACCTCTTTATCCTTTCTTCCCACTAAAAGACCTACATTATCCCAATCACAGGCATATTGTCTTGGTGATAACCTCTCCAGACACGCCATAATTTTCTGACATTCCATGGACACTTCCTCCATTCTTCATCCGCTCTATTCTCTATAATATTGTTGTGCTTTTTCATTTATGCGGATCTGTTGTCTGACCGTCAACATCCTCTGTCCGGTCTTTGCTGCCACCACTGTTCCACGTTTCTCCGCATCTGCCACTGTCTTTTGCAACTCTTCATCAATCCGCTGCAATGTTGCGCTCTGATCTTGCAAATATTGCAGCAATATCCCGTTTTTATGTTGCAGATTATACGCTCCGTATAGCCATTCCGCATCATTATATTCCATCATTGGTTCTTCCAGGCAAAATGCTGCCCTCATTACGGTGTAGTATTTCCCATCCTCTGTGAGCATATTTTCCCTTTCTATGACATAACCATGCTCATACAGAAAATGCCGGACAACATCCAGATCCGATTGTGGCTGCAAGATGAGTACCGGATGTTCCTTTTCACACCAGATCCGCTTTCCCCGTTCCAGAATATCCCGCATCAGTAATCCACCCATTCCGGCGATCACGATCGCATCCGCCTCTCCCGGGTTCAGCTTCTCCAATCCATCCCCTAAACGGACATCAATGGATTCCTCCAATCCGTATAATGCAATATTCTTCTCCGCTATCGCAAGCGGGCCTTTTCTCACATCCATTGCGATCACTTTTTGAGCCATACCACGCAGTTTTAACGCTATCGACACATACGCATGATCGCATCCAACATCCGCAATAGCAAACGACTGTGGTGAAATCATCTTCACCACAGCCTCCATTCTTTTCGACAAACTAATATCTTTCATCTTCTATTACTCCAGATAATCACGAAGTTTTCTGCTTCTGCTAGGATGTCTCAATTTTCTGAGTGCCTTTGCCTCAATCTGACGGATACGTTCACGCGTTACGTTAAATACTTTACCTACTTCCTCTAACGTTCTTGCTCTTCCGTCATCTAATCCAAACCGCAGTCGCAATACTTTTTGTTCTCTCTCTGTTAAGGTGGACAATACTTCTACCAGCTGCTCCTTTAACAGGGTAAATGCTGCCGCATCCGCCGGAACCGGAACATTTTCATCCTGAATAAAGTCTCCTAAATGACTGTCTTCCTCTTCACCGATCGGAGTCTCTAGAGATACCGGCTCCTGTGAGATCTTCAGGATCTCACGAACACGTTCTACCGGAATATCCATCTCTTCTGCAATCTCTTCCGGTGTCGGTTCCCGTCCTAATTCCTGAAGTAACTGTCTGGAGACACGGATCAACTTGTTGATCGTTTCAACCATATGCACCGGAATACGGATCGTTCTTGCCTGATCGGCGATTGCTCTGGTAATCGCCTGACGAATCCACCATGTCGCATAAGTGGAGAACTTATATCCTTTTCGATAATCGAATTTCTCTACCGCTTTGATCAGTCCAAGATTGCCTTCCTGGATCAGGTCTAAGAATAACATGCCCCTTCCAACATAACGTTTTGCAATACTGACAACAAGACGTAAATTGGCTTCTGCCAGTTTCTTTTTTGCGTAATCTCCCTGAGCGACCAACTTCTGGAGTTCCTTTTTTGCCTCGTCATCCAGATCATCTCCGGCTTCCTCTAACTGACTCTTCGCCATCTCTCCGGCTTCCATCTTCTGTGCCAGTTCAATCTCTTCTTCTGCGCTTAACAAAGGAACTTTGCCGATTTCCTTTAAATACATTCGTACCGGATCCTCGATATTCGTACCTTCCGGGACAGACAGATCGATCTTCTCAACCTCTATATCTTCCTCACCATCTACATCAAGCAATGCATCTTCATCCGGCTCGTCATCCACATCTGAAATCGTAAGGACATCCACCTTGTTTGATTCCAGAAAATCAAAGATCTCCACCATGCGTTCTGTCGTCAATTCCACATTGCCTGCTGCAAAACATGCGATGATCTCATTATCTTCAATCACATTTTTCTTCTTTTTGGCAATTGCAAGTAACTCCTGTAATTTCTCCTGAAACTTTGCATCTTCTGTAATGTTTTTTTGTTCTTCCATTTTTCCATCCTTCCTTCAGAATGTCTTTCCGACATCCCTGTATATTTCTCTTTTTCTATCTGATAATCACTATATATGAATCTGTATGCGATCGATCATTGCTTTTTCCATCATTAGTTTACCCATTTTTTGAAGATCCTCTTTGGATTCTTCTAACTGATGCTGTAAACTTCTGCGCTTGATATTCTTTACCAGATCTGTGATCACGACCGACTTTTCAGAAGGGGCAATCTCCATATCAAATTCCTGCTGCATAATACCGGATACTTTCTCATGCTCCTCTTTGCTCTGATAATGATTGATGATCGCCGCCGGTGTAACTTTTCCATCTGTTTCATACTGTTTCAACAGATTCTCTACCACATCACGATATACCGGATCGAGAAAATCATCCACACCAATCACATCTTTTATCTTATCAAACAACGAATTATCATTGATCAGCCAGGTAATCAGCAATCTCTCCGCTTTTAATTGTTTTTGCTGTTTCTCTTCCTCTACGGACTTTCGCGGTTTCCGTTCACGGAATACATCATTATTGATTCTTGCTGCACCCGAGATTCCATATTGTGTCACCGTCTCTTTCAGACTATCCTTATCAATCCGATACTTCCCGGCAACACTCTCTATATAATTGTTACGTTCTAACGGATCTTCAATAACAGATAATATCCTGGCAGCTTCTTTCTGGAACTGCGTCCGTTCCTGCGGATCTTCCTGATTATAATTATGTTCCAAAATGCCGATTTCAAACATCGTGCCACTTACTGCCTGTTCAATCCTGCGTTCAAAGTTCTCCGTTCCCTCAGCCTGTATCAGTTCATCCGGATCTTTGTATGGTTTCAATGAAATGACTCTTGCCGGCATTTCAAATTCTCTCATGATTCCCAACGCCCGCAATGCTGCCTTGGTTCCTGCCTCATCACTATCATACGCCAGATACACCCGGTCTGTATATCGTTTGATCAAATTGACCTGTCCCGGTGTCAATGCCGTTCCAAGCGACGCCACCGCATTATCAAATCCCGCCTGATGCATTGAGATAACATCCATATATCCCTCGCAGAAAATGATGCCCTGCCGTTTGCTCTTTTTGGCAAAATTAAGTCCGTACAAATTACGGCTTTTATCAAAGACCGGTGTCTCCTGTGTGTTGATATATTTTGGTTTCCCGTCACCCATAACACGTCCGCCAAAACCGATCACCCGGTTATTTGTATCTACGATCGGATACATGACACGGTTCCAGAACTGATCGGATGCGCCATATTTTTCATCAAACCGGATCAATCCGGAATTCTTCATCTCTTCGTCTTTGTAACCTTTGTTCTTCAGATATTTGTACAGATCGTCCCGATATACATCCGAAAATCCCAGTCCAAACCGGTTGATCGTATCCTCTGTCAATCCTCTGTTCGTCAGATACTCTAACGCATGTGTTCCATGTTCCGTCCGAAGCAGATAATGGAAATATCCCGCTGCCAGCCGGTTCATATCTTTGATCCGGGTACGCTCATCCGCCTGTTTCTTTGCCTCCGGCGACATACTTTGTTCCGGCAGTTTCACACCCGCCCGTTCCGCTAATGCCTCCACTGCTTCCGGAAATGAATAATTCTCATGTTCCATTAAAAATGTATATACATTGCCTCCTACACCACAGCCAAAACAGTGATACATCTGCTTTTCCCGGCTTACATGAAAGGATGGTGTCTTTTCATGATGAAACGGACAGCAGGCAGAATATGAATTGCCCTTTTTCTTCAAATTCACATAGCTGCTGATCACATCGACTATATCATTTCTCGAACGTACTTCTTCAATTATCTCATCTGAGTAGTACATATTCTATCCTCTATCTCTTCCATCCACTCGGTTCAAATGCCTCCTGGAACTTCAATACCGCATAATTGTCTGTCATTCCTGCGATATAATCACACACTACTATCTCCCGCTCCTGTCCCTGTTCGATTGCTTCTAAATATTCTTCCGGCATCATTTCCGGATGAGAAGTATAGTACCCAAACAATTCCTGAAGCATACGTTTTGCTTTGCCTTCCTCTCCCTTCGCAACCGGATTCGTGTAAACAGTATCAAACAGAAAACTGCGAAGTCCCGTCATTGCCTGTCGGATATCCGGAGAACATACAATATCTCCTTTTCCCTCACTATTGGCAATCACATCATGTATGATCGTATTCAATCGATCTCTTGTACTGTTTCCAAGTAATTGGGTACAGGTTGCCGGCAGATCTTTTTCTAACAAAATGCCGCCCCGGATCGCATCATCAATATCATGATTAATATACGCAATCTTGTCTGCAAGCTGCACAATCTTTCCCTCTAATGTAGAAGGACTGCCTGTTGTTTTATGATTCAGTATTCCATCTCTTACTTCCCTGGTAAGATTCAATCCTTTTCCTTTTTTCTCTAAGCGCTCTACCACACGGATACTCTGTTCGTTGTGACGGAATCCCGTAGAGCACACTTCATTCAATGCACGTTCTCCGGCATGACCAAACGGGGTGTGACCCAGATCATGTCCTAATGCAATAGCTTCTGTCAGTTCTTCATTCAATCGAAGTGCTCTGGCAATAGTCCTTGCAGTCTGTGCTACTTCCAGCGTATGGGTTAAACGTGTCCGATAATGATCTCCTTCCGGTGATAAAAATACCTGTGTCTTCTGTTTCAGACGCCGGAATGACTTACAATGGAGAATCCGGTCACGATCCCTCTGATAGATCGTTCTTACATCACACATAGGTTCCGGAATATCCCTTCCTAATGACTGATCCGAAAAGGATGCATATTCACACAAATATTCATGTTCCCAGGCCTCTAACTTCTCGCGGATGTTCATCTGTCATTCCCTCTTTTCATAATCTTGCGGTATTTTCCACCCACTGTTAAATATACGACACAATTGGACATTTTCCTTTTTTTCAATAAAAATTATTTTATTGTCTCATTTTCTTACATATATCATTTTGCATATTCTCACTGTAACGCATGAACCTTTTTCCTCACAAAATAAAAACAGATCACCTGCATGACGATCGTAAGAATCCACGATACCGGATAAGATATGAACAAAAAATCTAACGCCCTGTGATACGGAAATACAAGATAGATCCACACCACTCTTGTTCCAACCGTTCCGATCACCGAGAGGATCATTGGCACGGTTGAATGTCCCATTCCCCGTAGTGCCCCCGGAATCAAATCCATAATACCACACAGAAAATACGTTACGGTTGTATACAACATAATATCCATACCACAGGCTACGACATCTGGACTATTCGTATATATATGCATGAGATGCCGTCCAAACAGGTAAGACCCTCCGCCAAATATCAGGGAAATCGTAACCGTTAACCCCAGACATTCCAGCAACACCTTATCCATTCGTTTCAATTTACGGACACCATAATTCTGACTCGTAAAACTCATGCAGGTCTGCGATACCGAATTCACGGAAACATACAAAAATCCCAAAATATTATTTGCCGCCGTATAACCTGCCATGGCAATCGAGCCAAACGAATTAACCGAAGATTGTAACAACACATTTGAGAAATTGATGATCGTACTCTGAATCCCCGCCGGTATGCCCACCTGAAAGATCTGTTTGACATATCTTGCTTTCATTCCTAATTTTGCAAAACGGAGCTGATAACTGCCCTCTGAATAATACAAACAGCGCAATACCAATACACAGGATATACACTGGGAAATCACCGTTGCAATTGCTACCCCTGCTACTCCCATTTTAAATTGAATCACTAAGATCAGGTTCAATACCACGTTCGCTGTTCCCGAAATAATCAGGAAAAACAACGGTCGTTTCGTATCGCCTACCGCACGCAGTATGGCCGCACCATAGTTATACAACATAAAAAACGGCATTCCCATAAAGTAAATCCGCATATATAACGTCGCCAGCCTTAACACATTATCCGGTGTATCCATTAACTCCAATGCACCTTTTGCCGCCAGAATTCCCACAATTCCCATTACAATGCCGCTAATCAACGCTAATGTAATCGCTGTATGCACAGTTTCCGACATCTCTTTTTCCTGCCCGGTTGCATAAAATCTCGCCGCCAGCACATTTGCTCCTAACGATATTCCGATAAACAGATTCACGAACACGTTGATCAATGCAGTCGTCGAACCGACCGCTGCCAACGCCTCGCTTCCGGTAAACCTTCCTACCACAATAATATCCACTGCATTGAATAATAATTGCAGGATTCCGGATAACATCAACGGAATCGAAAAGGAAATCAGTTTGTCCAGTATGGAACCATTACACATATCTATTTCATATTTACTTTTCTTCATTTGTTCATTCATTCTGTATGCCTTTCCTCTGCAAAAAGTCCTCCGAATCCTTATTGATCCGAAAGACTTTTCATGTTTTTTATAAATGTTTCTCATACTTTCCCGCAATCCGCATTCCCTCTTTGACAACAACAAAGGCATGCTCATCGATCCGTTTCAGTTTCGGTCGTAAATGCTCACATTCGTATTTAGAAAGAATCGTCATTACCATATAGGTCTTATCTTCCGTATAGCCGCCTTTCGCCTCCCACCAGGTCGCATCCCGATGAAATTCACGCACAATACAATCCACAATCTGCTTCGGTGCCTCTTTCGTAAAGATCATAACCTCCACATTAATATTCTGAATATGTGCCTTATCCGTCATCAACGTACTAACCGCAGAATAAATGATACTATAAATAGCTGTTGGCAGACCAAACAAAACTGCACAAATACCATATACCACACAATTTACAGCAAGCGATACTTTTCCAACACTGAAGTCCTTGTATTTTTTCGTAAAATACATTCCTACAATATCCATGCCACCACTTGAACCACCGGAACGCAGTGCAATCCCAATTCCAGCACCTGCCATAATCCCTCCGATCATACTTGCTGTCAGAGAATCCGATACGATTGGCGCAGACGGAATCGGAATAAAACTGAAGAAGATTGTCTGACTGATCACACAGATTAGAGTTCTCATAAAAAAACTTTTACTAATAGACACATATGCTAAAACAAAAAGCGGAACATTTAATATGAGATTAATAACACCCGCTATATCCGTCGTCCCTGAAAACCAATGCAGATAGTGAACAAATATTGTACGAAGAATCTGACTGATACCAAGCAATCCTCCGTTATACAGATCTGCCGGTACAATAAACAGATTAATACCCATTGCAAACAGTAACATGCCAACTGTGGCTACTCCAATATGCTGCCAGAACTTTTTGCTCTTCATGTCTTCCATAATACCACCTCCACATATTTTCAGACCCTATCTTACTTATATTATGCAAAATTATATCTTGTTTTTCAATAATATTTTGATTCTTATTACAAAAGGTGTACCACCTTTGATGAATTTTTAATGAACAACAATAAAATGCTCTATAACACTGTTAAAACAGCTTATGAGGAAAGGAAACCATTAGATAGTCATATTCACAAACTAGCAATAGATCAGATATATAGATACTTACTTGTAGGCGGTATGCCCGAAGCAGTGGAAGCCTATGTGGATGGGGATAATCTTCTCGAATCAAGAGAAATTCTTAAAGTACTATATGACAACTACTTGTCAGACATGGAACTTTATCAGGCAAGTCTGGAATCCGTATTACGTTCTCGTACTCTCTTTCAGAATATTTACAGCGAACTCAATAAGGAATCAAAGAATTTTTCTCCCGGACTTATCGCAGAAACTTCATAATATTTATAACCCAAAAACCTTACTTTACAAGTAATTCAACGATAAGAAAAAGGATGCCATCTGCAAGTAACCTTGCGTGGCATCCTTTCCGTATTAAACACTATATCAATAATCTTCCATTCGGCTACCATTCTATTGTCATTTGCAACCCACAAACAACATTCATGACCCGTGCTTGCTCTACGCAAGCTGTATCGTCTTCTTACGAAGACGGAGTCATTTCATGTGTTTGTGGTTCTTGCTTTGCAAGAACTGAATAAACAAAAGAGGTGTGGTCAGCAAGTAAACTTGCACCACACCTCTCTTATTTATTCAAGTTACAAATAATAACTCTTAATTAACATACTCCCTGAGCAAGCATAGCATCTACTACCTTCTCAAATCCGGCAATGTTAGCACCTGCTACATAGTCTGTGTTACCGCCAACAGTCATATCATATCTCTTAGCAGCATCACTGATGTTAGCGTAGATTGTCTCCATGATTCCCTTAAGCTTACCATCAACCTCTTCGAATGTCCATGATAATCTCTCAGAGTTCTGGCTCATCTCTAATGCAGATGTAGCAACACCACCAGCGTTAGCAGCCTTACCACCTACGAATAATACACCATTCTCCTGTAAGTATTTTGTAGCATCTAATGTTGTAGGCATGTTAGCACCCTCTGTTACTGACTTACATCCGTTAGCAACCAACATCTTAGCATCATCAATGTTTAACTCATTCTGAGTTGCACATGGAAGAGCAAGGTCACACTTGATTGACCATACACCGTGATCATTTGCATCTTTCTTAACATGATACTCAGCAGATGGACGAGCAGCTGCGTAAGCATCCAAACGAGCACGTTTTACTTCCTTAACATCCTTAAGTAATGCAACATCAATTCCTTCCGGATCATAGATCCAACCTGTTGAATCAGAACATGTTACACACTTAGCACCTAATTCCTGAGCCTTCTCGATTGCGTAGATTGCAACGTTACCAGCACCTGATACAGTAGCGATCTTGCCTTCCAAGTTCATGCCATGATCTTTCCATAATGCATTGGTTAAGTATAATAAACCATATCCTGTAGCCTGTGTACGAGCAAGAGAACCGCCCCATGTAAGACCTTTACCGGTTAATACTCCTTCGAACATTCCCTGAATTCTCTTGTACTGACCGAACATGAATCCAATCTCTCTGGCACCTGTTCCGATATCACCTGCAGGAACATCGATATCAGCACCAATATATTTTGAAAGCTCTGTCATAAAGCTCTGGCAGAATGCCATAATCTCTCTGTCTGATTTACCCTTAGGATCGAAATCAGAACCACCTTTACCACCACCGATTGGAAGTGTTGTGAGAGAGTTCTTGAAGATTTGCTCAAAACCTAAGAATTTGATGATACCTAAGTTAACAGATGGGTGAAGTCTCAAACCTCCCTTGTAAGGTCCAATTGCATTGTTGAACTGTACACGGAAACCTCTATTAACCTGTACCTGACCATTGTCATCTACCCATGGAACACGGAACATGATCTGACGATCCGGCTCTGTGATTCTCTCTAAGATTGCATTCTTCTTGTAAAGATCCTCGTTTGCATCAATTACAGGTCTTAATGACTCAAGTACCTCTGTTACTGCCTGTAAAAATTCAGGCTGATCAGCATTTTTCTTCTGTACTACTTCAAGTACCTCATCAACGTATGACATTCTTATATCCTCCTTATAACTGGCGACTTAATTATATTAAGTAAAAAAAGAACATACGACAAGCGTATGTTCTTTTCACTCAGACGCCTTTGTCTATAAAGTATTATATAGAAATTACTTAATTTATGCAAGCAGCCCTCTTTTATAATAAATTTTATAATGTAAATACACACTTTTATTTAATTATATTAAGTCATAGCCGTCGTTTTATGCATATCGCGCATTATTCACTTAATTTTATTAAGTATGTCGTGTTATAACGCAGTTATACATCATAACATGTGTATTATGTATATATAACAAATTTCACAATATACCTTGGATTTTCAAGCACTTTGTTGATATTTTTTATTCAATATGCACGATAACTTAAAACACGCCTCTATTCCTACACATATCCATACAAACCACGCACAGATACTTCTCCCGATATAATAGAACGCCTTTTTCCCTCTGCATCTTCCACGATCAATCCACCATGCTGGTCAACTCCGACGGCTTTCAGAACCGTTTCCTTCTCTTTCTCTACAATCTTGACCTCTTTTCCACGATTGATCAGTCTGGCATTATAATCTTCAACTAATCCCTGTAAATCCTCTGTCTCCAAAAATGTTTCATAACATACTTCAAAACAATTGAAAAATTCGGCAAGCAGCCGGGTTCTATCCACGGTTCGTCCCGTTTCCAGACAGATAGACGATGCAATTTCACGAATTTCTTCCGGAAACTCCGTCTGATTACAGTTCACTCCGATTCCCACTACCACATAGTTAATATATTCCAGATCACTGCTGCTTTCTGTCAGAATACCACAAAGCTTCTTACCACTTGCAATAACATCATTCGGCCATTTGATCATTGTCTCAAGATCCATGACCTTTTCAATCGCCTGTGCCAACGCCAATGCCGAAATCAACGTGATCATAGAAGCACGGTCTGCATGCACATCCGGTCTTAACAACACTGTAAAATAACAATTGCCAAGCGGGGATACCCATGTCTTACCACGTCGTCCCTTTCCCGCCGTCTGCTGTTCTGCAATGACAACCGTTCCATTTTCTGCATCCTCTTCCCCTAAACGTTTCGCCTGCGTATTCGTAGAATCCATCTTCTCATCATACACAATATTGTGTGCCAGCCATTTGGTATGCAGATATTCTCCAATCCGGTTCGGATCAATCCGATCCGGTATTTCTAATAAATGATATCCTTTATTATTCACAGATTCTATCACATAGCCCTCTTCCTTTAATGCATTGATATTTTTCCAAACTGCGGTTCTGGAGATTCCAAGATGATCGCACAATGCCTGCCCGGATACGAATGTATCCTGTTCCTGTAACATTTCTAATATCTTATCCTTTGTTGCCATCTGTCATTCCTCCGCATTTTTTGAGTTTTGTTCTGCTTCTTCCTTCTTAATCTTCAACATTCCATATAGAGCCTCCGCCACATTTCGATTGGTCGGAAATGGTATAATATACTGCTCTTTTCCAATATATATCTGAACCAGACTGTAATCCATACTTTCATTCGGCACTACAAAGCCAAGATCCGTTATCTCATCATAAGTGATCGTCTTATCTTTTCGGTGCATCTTCAGTGTCATGGTCTTATCACCAAAAACATAGGTAATGTCGTATGCCTGCGGGCGCAATGTCTGTCTCAGCAGATAAATTCCATATGCGAGGCATCCGGCACACAGAATTGCTGTAACAATCCGGTTCGTCGGTTCTTTACTCGTTATCACCACAATGATCCGGACAATTGCGATCATAATAAAGATTCCTGCAATTATTCGCATCGCAATTCGATTGTTTTTACTCTTCCTCACTGTATGTTCCATAAAATATCCTTTCCACCATTTCTTTATCATTCATTTTCTCATGTGCACATTATAGCTCAAATTACAAAGAAAAGCGAGTAGCAATGTAAAGTAAGAAAAAGCCTGCCGGAGATTCCACTCTCCAGCAGGCTTTTCCTATAGGATAACCTTTATATATTATTCTTAACGATAGATAATATCTTCTCTTCCCGGACCATTGGATACCATCGTAATAGGGAATCCAATCTGCTCCTCAACGAACTCGATATACTTTCTACAATTCTCCGGAAGATCTTCATACTTCTTAATTCCACGAATATCTGTCTTCCATCCCGGTAATGTCTTAAATACCGGCTTCGCTTTCTCAAGCTTTGCAGTGGTTGGGAAATCTGTTGTAACTTCTCCATCAATATCATATCCAACGCATACCGGAATCTCATCTAAATATCCTAATACATCCAATACCGTAAATGCTACATCGGTTGTACCCTGAATACGGCAGCCATACTTAGAAGCAACACAGTCGAGCCAACCCATTCTTCTAGGACGTCCTGTTGTTGCACCAAACTCACCGCCATCACCGCCACGGCGTCTTAATTCGTCTGCCTCGTCGCCGAAGATCTCACTGACAAATGCACCTGCTCCAACAGCAGAAGAATATGCCTTTACAACCGTAACGATCTTCTGAATCTCATATGGTGGAATACCGGCTCCGATTGCACCATAAGCAGCTAATGTAGAAGAAGATGTAACCATCGGATAAATACCGTGATCCGGATCCTTCAAAGAGCCTAACTGACCCTCTAATAAGATGTTCTTCCCATCCTTGATTGCCTGCCACAAATATGCAGATACATCACATACATATGGCTCTACCATGCTCTTATATTCCATCAATGTGTTATATACTTCATCTACTGTAAGTAATGGCTGATGATATAAATGCTCTAACAGGATATTCTTCTGTGCGATCACGCGCTCAATCTTATCCTTCAGTGCATCCTCATCCATAAATAACTCCGATACCTGGAATCCGATCTTGGCATATTTATCTGAATAGAACGGAGCAATACCGGACTTAGTAGAACCAAATGACTTACCTGCAAGTCTTGCCTCTTCATATGTATCAAACAACACATGATATGGCATAACCATCTGTGCTCTGTCTGATACTAAGATCTTTGGTGCCGGAACTCCTTTCGAAGTCACTTCCTGAATCTCTTTGAATAACTTTGGAATATCCAAAGCAACACCATTACCAATAATACTTGTGGTGTGATCATAGAATACACCGGATGGCAATGTATGAAGTGCAAACTTACCATAATTGTTTACAATCGTGTGACCTGCATTGGCACCACCCTGAAAACGTACAATAATGTCTGCCTCTTTGCTTAACATATCGGTAATCTTACCTTTACCTTCGTCTCCCCAATTCGCTCCTACTACGGCTTTAACCATGTGAATAACCCTTCCTTTGACCAAATTATTATAAATGAGGACAATCGTCCTTTTATTTACCTAAAGTATAACGCACTCAAAGCCATAAGTAAAATCAATATTTCTAATACAAGCCATAAGCTACACTTATATCTCATAAGTGTGGCTTATGGCTTTGTATCTCATCTCATGACATCGTCATTCGATGATGAGCAGTCGCCGAATACAAATTTTCGTGCAAGCACGAACTTGTACCTGGCTCGTTGTCTACACAAAAAAGAACAACTGCATTCTCATTTCACAAAAAACGCAGTTGTCCTGATATAATTAAAGAAAGGTTATCGCAACTTATGCGACCTTAATATTTTTTTCGATGAATGTCTTGATCAATGTCTTCTCTTTCTCTGTTGTAATCGGATCTAATACAATTCTGCCATTCTCTTTTCCATATACACATGCATACAGATCCACGGCTCTTCCGGTCTGTTCTTTTGCATTATCTGCCTCTGTATAGATCAGATAACGCTGCCCATTCTCCGGATTCTCTACTACACTCAATCCAACATACACGATCTCCTGACCTTTTTCATTCACTAATTTAAATGTGTTATTTAACTCCATCATATCCTCCTACCTGCTATCCGCCTACATTGTGTCCTATCGATTTCCTGATCATGCCACTTTGCAAGACGTTGATAGCTTCTAATTACTGCTATTGGTCATCCCGGTTCGTTACCTTCAATAATTCCAAAAGTTTTGCCGCCGCAACCGACATTGTCGACCGCTGATCGATCATCAGGCACATATCCCGTTCCGGAATCTTCTTCTTAAACTCTAACCGGAACAACTCCCCACTGTCGATCTGCTTCTTAGCAAAATCTTCTACAACACACCCAATTCCCAAATTACGCATTGCAAACTGCACGATCATGTCACTTGTTGCAAGTTCGAATTCCGGTGTAACAGATACCTTTCTCTCTTCCAAATAGCTATCTACATATTTCCTTGTACTCGTATCACCTTCCAAGCAGATCAAAGGCAAAGCAGACAGTTCCTTATAGTCCAGCTTCTTTCCCTTCAAATAACGGAACTTTTCCCCCGCCACAAACACATCCTGAATCTTGCGAACGCATGTAATATCATACTTCGAATCAATATCTAAGGGTTTGGTCACTACCCCAAAATCAATTCTTCCCTGATTCAGGTGGTCAATGGTCTGTGGCGTAGGTGCATTCGTCACAGTAACTTTAATCTCAGGATACAGTTGATGAAAACGTTCCAGATATGGCAACAGATAGAATTGCAACGACATATCGCTCGCACCAATCCGTACCTCTCCATATTCCAAATTCATCATCTTCGCAAGCTGTGTCTCACCCGCCAAGATCGTCTCATAACCATTCCCGACATAAGAATACAATAAAGTTCCAGCTCGGGTTAAACTGACACCTTTCGCACGTCTGGTAAAAAGCTCAATCCCTAATCCCTGCTCGAGCTGTTTCACAGCTTGGGAGACGGCAGGTTGTGATATACAGAGCTTCTTGGCAGCACCAGTTATGCTAAGCTCGGTGGCTACATGATAGAAAATCTTATAGTATTCCAGATTGATATTCATATAATCTCTCCTTATATCTAATAGATTTCCCATAAGCAGATTATATACCATAAAATTTGATTTGTACATCCCTAAAATGCATTTTTTATTTCATTTTTTCATAAAAATCATGTTAATATGTATGCTTATTGCCTTATAATTATTCATAGTATTATGCTTTATTCTTATATTTATTAATTTCTCTGCCATAATCTTGACTTATACCTCACACTTATTTCCTCTCAAACAATCGAGTAGGCTAGCTCCTACTCGATGAACATTGGCCGTCATATAGAAATTTGTGCAAGCACAATTTCTGCATGACGGCTTATTGCACAAACAGGGCGCCATAGCTTTCCAGCTATGATGCCCCGTTATAATACGAATTCCTATCTTTAAAATAATTATTCTGTTATTTCTGTTAATACAAAGTCAGATAATGTAATGACTGCAGCTTCTGTTGGTGTATATGTTTTTATACCTTCAGGAGTGTATGTATCAATTACTCCCATATTTACATTCATCTGGATTGCATCACAAGTATCCTTATCAGTCAAATCTACCGTATAATTAACAACCTTTTCAACATCCGCTTCTAACTCCAATGACTCTCCACCGTACCATGTATATTTTGTCGAATCCTGAAATACATACTTGATGGTGCGGTTTGTTGAAGAAGTAACCTTAAATGTAAAATGGTACTTCTTTCCTGCCTCCAATGTCAACGGCTCCTGTGTCAGTTTTACATTCCACTCCTCTGTTCCAGGATTGTTAACTGCATAGATTATTTTTCCGTCTTCCACACTAATACTTCCCAGTTTTTCTGAAAGAATATATGGATTCCAGCTTGTTGTTCCATCAGCAAAATTACCATTTGCAATGATATTAGTTGTCTCTGTACCTGCAGATGTTTTCTCAACTAAAGAGATATTAGAAAGTGTAACTGTATGCTCCTCTGTAATCTGTGCACCCTCTTCTTTACCGATTTTACCTAATGAGAAGCTGAGTACTGCATATTTATCATTCTCTGGCATAGTAAATTCTACTTTTACATGCTGAGACTCTGAAGTCAAATCCACATCCGCTTCCTTATATGCAGCCCAATCTCCACCATTTTTCTGAACGGCATAATGCATCTTACGATTCATACTAGACTGCACATCATATGACAATACATAGGTTTTACCTGCCTGAAGTGGTATATCATTCTGCTTAAGCTGTACGTGCCAGTCCTCGGTGCCTGTGTTCTTGATTGTATAGGTAATTGCTCTATTTGCAATTGCACTGGAAGCATCTGCAACCAAATCATTACTCCCGTTTGCAATGGTTTCAACCCATGCAGAATCTTTACCAACACCTTTGGCAAAATCTGCTTCCTGAACCAGATTCGTTCCTGCCGGAATATCCGGGAACACATCCTCCGGCTCTTCAATCTTCTCCAGAGAAATATCATCAATACAGATTCTGTGCTGGGTCGTAATCTGTTTATCAACTTTACCCATCGCAATATTGAAAATAGAACCTGTATCTGTGTCACATTTCATCTTGAAGTTCACACTAATGGTCTGGTATTCTCCGTTCACGTCAACCTTATCCTGTACATAAGGAGTCCAGTCTTCCTTACCTGCTTCGGTCTTGTGCACCGCACCGTTTCTCTGAATTGCATAAGAAACCTGTCTGCCACCGGCAAGATCTGTCTTAATCTTAAACTTCAGATTGTACCACTGTCCCTTCTCCAGTACCACATCTGACTGCTTTAACTGGATATGGTAATCCTGATCTCCGGTATTCTTGATTGTAATATCAAATGCATTATTTTCTTTCTGACTGTCTACAACATAAGTCACATTACTTGGCGTATCGGCATATACTTCATAGCCTGCAAGCCCTGCATTAAAGGAACCATTCTTAATCAAGGTATCCTCTACCAAACGAATGTTGTCTAATAATACGGTACCATTAACACCAAGTGCGAATTCGATATCGTCGATTGACTCAATATTTGCCTCTGCACCAATTGTAAGCTTCAGTGTATAGCTCTGACTCTTCTTGCCAATTGTAAATGTATCTGTAGCGCCTGCCACCTTAACAGTAATATCCTTTGTCTCCTCAGCATTCTCTGTATCCAGGCATGCATCAAAGCTTAACGCATATTTACCCGGTGTCAGCGGAAGCTGAGTCTGCTTCAACACAACCTCATTTGCAGCTTTGCAGCCCGTTGTTGTAATCTTAAATCTTCTGTTGTCCGGGACTCCTGTAACCCCGTAGTTCGCCTTGCTGCCTGCATCTATAATATCCCAATACTGCAGGTTCTTCTTTCCGGCTTCTGTCCCCTCCTGGAACTTTCCATTGTATACATAGTTTCCATCTGTCAATACCTTCTTGCTGTCATCGATTACCACATCGCCAATTCTTGTGAATTTCACATTGGTGATAAATACATCAGAAATCGGGTCTGTATTACCAAGGTTAAACTCTAAACGTGCATTGGCATCGTCATGGTCTGTCACCTCAAATGTATATGTATATGTCTGTTTGGTTTTTGTAAGTGCTACTTCTGTATCATTCAAATATCTTGCGTAATTGTAATCTGGAGCGGAAACATCCACAATCATCTTTCTGTCACTTGCCGCATATGCATCAAAGCTTATCTGATATTTACCGCCTTTCTTTACCGGAATATTTGCCTGTACAAACTGAACGGCATAGCTTTCTGTACCGGCTGCTGTGGTCTTAATCTGTACAGCCTTGGCACCTTCACCGAACGCAGGGGCCTCTACGATAGCAGCCGTTGCCTCGCCACCCTTATCAGTCATAAACTGCCATTTAGAACCATTTTCGCCTGACAGGTCATCTTTTTCAGAAAAATCATTATTCGTTAAGTGGTTCTCTCCTTTTGCCGGCTCTTCAACCTCCGGCTTTACCGGCTTTTCTACTTTGGCCTCTTTTTCCGCGTAGTATTCCGGTGACTTCTGATATGCCTTTACATAGTCTACAGTAAATGCCTGGTCATCATAAGTTGTTGTTTCATCCGGATAACCAACCCATGAGCCACCGATTGCAAGATTCAGAATCATATAAAACGGCTGATCAAATGGTGCCGGATAAGCAACTGTTCCCTGTCCTTCTGTTGTAGAATACCAGTCCGTTGCTTCATGGTACTTGATACCATCTACATACCATACAATCTTGCCCGGCTCCCACTCTACCGCATAGGTATGATACTCACTGGAGAAATCTCCCTTTGTTATCACCTTTGTTCCCTGTGCCTGACCGTGAGGGTTACCATAGTGAATGGTTCCATAGGCTTTCTTGGTATTATCACCCATAACCTCCATAATATCTATCTCACCACATCTTGGCCACTGTCCGTACAGATTCTCGTTGGTAGGCATCATCCAAAATGCAGGAAGATATCCTTTTCCTGTTGGAACCTTTACTCTTGTCTCAAATAAACCATATGTAAAGTCACGATGGCCCCGTGTGTTGATACGTCCTGACGTATATGTAGCATTTCCTTCTCCATCCACTTTCTTAATTGGCTTGATAACCAGATTGCCGTTCTGCACATAGATATTATCTGTGCTGTCTACATATTCCTGAAGCTCCGCATTTACCCATCCCGGCTCATGGGTTTCCACATTCCAGTCAGCCTTGTTTAATTCTGTTCCCTCAAATTCATCAGACCACATTAAATTGTATCCTTCATAGGAGAGATCTGTCTTCTCTTCCGGCTTCTCTTCCGGCTTCTCTTCTTCTGTTGTCGTCTTGTCTTCCGTTGTTGTCTTATCTTCTGTTGTCGTCTTATCTTCTGTTGTTGTCTTATCTTCTGTTGTTGTCTTATCTTCCGTTGTTGTCTTATCTTCTGTTGTCTGTGGCTTATCCTCTACTGTCACTTTACAGGTAGCTTTCTTTCCACTTCCATCTGTTGCCTTAACTGTAATTGTTGCTGTTCCTTTTTTCACACAGGTGATATCACCTTTGCTGCTTACTGTTGCTACCGCCTTATCACTGGTACTATACTTAAGTTTTTTTACACTCGGTTTGCTTGGTGATACAGTTGCTTTTAACTTAACTGTATCCCCTGCATAAGCCGTTACCTTTGTCTGGTCAAGTTTAACCTTTGTTACAGGTTTACCTACAATTACCTTCAAGGTTGCTTTCTTATTCTTATTAGCAACACTCTTAACAGTAATCTTTGCCGTACCCTTTTTCACTGCCTTGATTTTTCCACTCTTGCTTACGGTTGCAACCTTCTTATTAGAAGAAGAAAATGTTACCTTCTTGCTAATCTTACCATTTACGGTCACCTTTGTTTTAAGTTTGAAAGATTTCTTAGGCTTAATTACCAATGTTTTTGTATCAAGATTATTGATAGTTACCGACTTTACTGTCGCTTTCTTTTTTGCAGCCGATGTTGCTACCGGTGCCATACCGACAACCATCACGCCTGCCATTAAAAATGCCGTTGCTTTTTTAATAATTTTTTTCATATAATTTCCTTTCTAATCTTTATAGATTTATTCTCCCTTAGTCCAAATAGAAATGAGATTCTCTCTAATCGAATCATAATGTTTATCAATTAAGCCAAAATCCATTCCCTTATAATTCCAGACAGCGCAGCCAATATGATTCTCACGAAATACTGTATTCACATCCTTGAACCATCTTAATGTATCAATTAACGGAGCTTGATCAATAACACCAAATTCCCCACAATATAAACCTACACCTGCATTTGCCGCTGCTTGAACTGCTTCCTGGACCATTTCTCGTATAAATTCTTCTCCCATTGTATTCGAATGCGCCTTAATCACTACTTCTCCTTGATATCCCAACACTTCGGATTCTTTACGATAATCCTGCATCTGTCCCGGATATTCAATTGTCTTATTTTTATCCATCTTTTCTACCCAATGTGCCTTCTGATGAGTAAATAACAGCGGTTCGTAAAAATGAAACGTAAATATCGTGTTAGAATCCATTGGTACTTCCAATAACTTCAATGTCTTAACACTGTTCCACTGAATACCACCATATATGACCGGCGTATCATTTGTAATCTGACGAATCGCTGTCACTGTCTTTCTAATCAGATTATTCCACGCCTGTGCATTCTCTTTTTCGACCACTTCATTCAATAATTCAAATGCAACGTTATCATAGTGTCCAAAATGCTCTGCAATCTGTATCCATAAGTTTAAGAAACGTTGCTGCAAAGATTCATTTGAAAATAAGTTATTCTTTTCATTATTTCCTGCATCATTAAAATCGTATCCATATGCTTTATGCAGATCCAACACTACATTCAGTTCATAAAGTTTACTCCATTCCAGAACCCCCTTGATCACAGCATATCCTTCTTCAAGAGTATTCCCCTCTTCATCTTCAAGCACTTCATAATCAATAGGAAGACGAACATGATCAAATCCCCATTGTGCAATCTGTCTCAGATCACTTTCCTGTATAAATGTCACATAATGTTTCATTGAATGTTCACACTGCGATAAATATCCTCCCAGATTAATGCCACATTCTAATTTCATTCTTCCTCCTTTCTGGTCTTAAGACCCTCCACTTTATTGTAATAATAGTTATACCATGTTATTTTAATCCATTATATCTTTTTCTTGCGCAATATATCGTTTTCATGCTATAATCAAACAAGTCATTTTTACCAAAAAAATAATATAAATTTCATCAATCACACCAAGGAGATTTTACTATGTCGCTTCATAAGGAACTTGTCTACAAAGAATTTGTACAAAGAGAAAATGATATCTTGCGGGCCCCTTACAACCCAGAATTAGAATTTTATGATGCTATCAAATCCGGAAATCTAAAAAAGGTCCGAGAACTATGTCTCGAACCTTTGATGGATAAAGCAGGGCTTGGAACCCTTTCTCTGAATCCTCTACAGAATATGAAATTTCATTTTGTTATTACAACTGCTCTCGTAGCCCGTTATTGTATTGAAGGCGGCATGGAGTTATCTGCCGCTTATAGTCTTAGCGACTTCTATATTCAAAAAGCAGATGCCTGTAAAACTATAAAAGAAATCTCAGATCTGCATCCAGTTATGTGTGAAGACTATACCAAACGCATACGTTCCCTTCGCAAGAAGAAAATCTGTTCAAAACAGATTGCTGAATGCCTGGATTATATTTACGATCATTTGCATACCCGAATTACCATAGATACATTAGCTGCTCACGTCCACTTAAGTCCTGCGTATCTTTCTAAATTATTCAAAAAAGAAACCGGTAGCACAATCAGCAGTTACATTCTATCTACCAAGATTGAAACAGCTCAGAATATGCTAACTTACTCCAACTACAGTATCTCACAGATTGCTTCTACCCTAGCCTTTCCAAGCCAAAGCTATTTCACTGAAAATTTCCGTAAGCAAACCGGTACTACACCCAGTCAATATCGCTCCAATACGCTCCGGTCTACCATACTTGGCAAACACAAATTATAATCGTTCAAATACTTCGCCGATTCTTTCCTGTATCAACAGTTCCGCATGTACATCCTTTGCTGTACGATCCATATTGATCACAACCAAATGTCTTCCGCGGAAATAGTCAATAAAACCTGCTGCCGGATAGACTGCAAGAGAAGTACCACCTATGATCAATACCTCTGCATCCCGAATATACTGTACTGCCTTTTGCATTGTCTCATAATCCAATCCTTCTTCATACAATACAACATCCGGTTTTACAATCGCTCCACACGCTTCGCATCGTGGCACCCCCTTCGATTCTACAATATATTCTACCGGATAAAATTTGCCACACTGTTCACAATAATTCCGATGAACACTTCCATGCAGTTCCAATACCTCTTTACTGCCCGCCGCATAATGAAGCCCATCAATATTCTGCGTTATCACAGCCTTTACTTTTCCATCCTGCTCCAACTGTGCCAGTTTCTTATGTGCTGCATTCGGCTTTGCATCTAACGCAATCATTTTGTTCTTGTAAAACTCAAAAAACTCTTCCGTATGCTGCCGGAAAAAACTGTGACTTACCATTACTTCCGGTGGATATTTGTATTTCTGGTTATATAATCCATCCACGCTTCGGAAGTCCGGAATCCCGCTTTCCGTCGATACTCCTGCTCCACCAAAAAACACAATATTATTACTGTCTGCAACAATCTGTTTCAGTTGCTCCACTTTTTTCTGTGATTCAGCCGTCACAAGCACTCACCTCCATGATATGTCAATGATATGCATCATCCTCTACATGTTACTGCAATGTTCCAAATCCAGCCTCAAATACTTTGACGATCTGGTCTAATGCCTCCTGTTCATCCGATCCTTCACAAACAATCTCAATCTCGTCTCCCTGACTGATTCTGGCCGCTAACACCCCTAATACACTTTTTGCATTTGCGGTTTGATACCCCTTTTTAATCTGAATCTTCGATTCATACTTCAGGCACAATTCACACAATTGTCCTGCCGGTCGAAGATGCAATCCAGAAGGCTCGGTAACCACAACTTTTTGTGCCACCATACCAATCCCTCCTCTTAAAGCCTATTGCACTTGTGTAATCTCCAATTCGGCTTCTATATTATCTAATATTTCGATACCTTTTATTTCTTTAAAATTCACACTAAACTTATATGTTCCAACATCATAACCGGACACATCTATGCTCGGGATCAGATTCGTAACCTTAAGGTTATCCAAATTTTCCCGTAATCCCCTTACTTTCAATATATAGCTGATATTATCCTTAAACTCATAATTCAGCTCACCGGATTTGCCAACAATATTAATCTCGTCACCACTGATCACCAGTGTCTTTTCTTCAATCTCTTCGATTGCAACCTTCACCATGACTTCCTGTGTATCTTCTGCCAAAGTAATTCCACTTGGCAGATAATCCGCTAATGTGATCGGTGTTTCCAGATCCTTTGAACAGTCCGTGACATCAATATCATCGATGACAACCTCATCTACTTTGGCCAGATCTGCCGCCTCACCGACAACCAGTATACTTGTCGGCTGATAATTGATACTTGCAACCGCATATCCCTTCTTCGGCTCACCCTGTGTCTTAACACGTACCGTCAGCTCTTTTGTCTTAAGGACTTCTACTGACACTTCTACTTCTTTTACATCATAATCAAATTTGGAAGAATCAATTTCATTACCATTCTTATCCAAAAAAACCGGAGCTGCATAAGCTGACAAACTCTCACTTGCTCCATTCACGTCAACATCTACCACTACTTCCTCAATCGTATTAACAACGCTCTCCGCTCCTTCTACCGTAATCAGATTTGGAGATGCCGTCTTATTACGGATTGCATACCCATCTGCAACCTCTGAACTTGTACGTACCGTAATTGGAAGCTGTTTCTGTAATTTTTCTTCCACTGCGATATTCACCGCATTATTCGTATATGAGATCGTAAGTTCCTTATCTATCCGGCTGCTAACTGCCGAAACATTCACTGCAACTGCATTCGTGATCGACATCTTTGACAGATCTGCAACTGCCTTGAAGTCTTCATTTGTCAGTTTCTCAACAATGCTTCGCCGGCCTTTTACAATAATATCAATCACTGTGCCTTCCGGAACTTCATATACTTTATTCTTTTCTGTAATGGCATCGCCATTTATAAATTCGATCTCTATGCCTGATATCTGCTTTGTCGTAGTATAATCATCTACATTTGCAACAATCACCCATATTACAATTGCAATTATCAAAGATAATACTTTCAGTCCAAAATGATCAAGAATTCGATTTTTCATGTTTACCAAGACCTTTCCACCATCTCATTTTTTTGGTAATCGGCTCATTTTTACTTAATTCTTCTATCTTAGCAGGAAAATTATCCCGTGTTAATCCCCGATAAAGCATTCCGTTATATGCCAGAGAAACTCCACCTGTCTCTTCTGAAACAATGACCGTAATACTATCCGAAACTTCACTTACACCAATTCCTGCACGATGTCTGGTTCCTAATGACTTATTGATATCCAAATTATCCGACAGCGGCAGATAGCAGGTTGCACTCACAATACGGTTATCCCTGATCAATACTGCTCCATCATGTAGCGGTGTATTATGCTCAAATATATTAATCAATAACTGGCTCGTAACTTCCGCATCAATCGCGATACCGGTTCTCTCATAATCACCGAGTTTCACATCCTGTTCTATTACGATCAATGCACCTGTCTTCACCTCAGCCATTGCAAAGACCGCCTTTGCGATCTCATTCAGCACTTTACGGTCTATCATCCTTCCGGACTTTGTATCATCTGTCGAAAACAAAGAAAATATAAAATTCTTACGTCCAAGCTGCTCTAATGCCCTTCGGAATTCCGGCTGGAAAATAATGATCACCGCAATCACGCCCACACTGATCGTATTTTTGAAAATCCACAATATTGTATTAAATTGAAATAACATCGCAATTCCCGTAAACAGTAAGAGCACCAAAATGCCTTTGATCAGTGTCCACGCACGGGTTTTCTTAAACCAGTCCATAATATAGTAGATCAGAATCGCTATGATCACGATCTCTATCACATCCGTTACTGTAATTCTCGGAATATAGAACCAGTCAAAATATGTTTTAAAATATGTCACTAATTGTTTCAACAGTTACCATCTCCATCTAATTATGAGTTTTGGAATTAATATGTTTCACATTCTTATTCGATTCCGCAACCGACAACTTCGGAACCGCCTTTACATAATAGTAATAATCGTCATCTTCGAACTGCAGGATCTCGGTTCTCTGATAATCCACAATTCCCTTCCAGAACTGAAGCAATGCTGCAATCAATACGCCCACAACACTTTCAATCAAAATAGATCCGATCGATACTTCTATTGATAGTGTAACACTTCCAATCAAAAATAACACAATATTCAAAAATCCTGCCACCAAAAATGATACCATCCATGCATGTTCAAACGATGAACGATAGATCAGATATGCCACAAGGATCACAACTGCAAATATACCAATTGTTAAGATCATCTCTTTATTCTGAATCAGTTCTGTCAATACATACTGAAACCCCTGAACCGCTTCATCTTCTTCCGTTGTCGCTGCTAATACTTTCACAAGATCCGCAACTGCCCCACTATAATAATACAACAATATGCCAAATGCCGCCGGCACAATCGCTGCCGGTCCGATCAAAAATCCGATCACAATCGGAACCGCATATATCAGATGACACGCATAAAAGATCGGAATCAATAATGCAATGATTCCTGTCTTCGGCAAAAAACGCATATATCCACAATAAAAGATCATGATAACTGCAAAGCTTAACAACGCAACATCCATCGTAACCTTAAACGAATGCAATACGATGAAAATGGCAGATATTCCTGCAATAATCTCCAATGGCAAAAATGCACATACAACAGCAATCAGTAATAGCAAAAATGGTTTGCCTAATACGGACAGATATCCTAGTTGCGAATTCAGGGAATAAAATATAATAAACGCAAGAATCCCCTTCCCGATTGGAGTAAAGATATAGTCATAACGGCTTACAAAAGCCTTGATATTATCTCTAAAAGTCAATAAAGTCGTCATCAACTACCACTCCTCCTTTCGCCTTCATAACCTCTTTTTCTGCTTCTTCCTGTAATTTCTTTAAATTATGATTATATATAATTATATTCGATCTGCCATTCTCATATTTCTTTGCATATATAATACGTGCGATCAACCAATATACAAAGATCCAAATTCCATAAAGAATCAAGATCCCTATGATGAGTTTTTTATAATCATATTTGAATATATTCTTCAATATATCATCAAGGCGATACAAAACCGTCAATCCCGCAATCAAAACAAATACAATAGAGGCATAAACAACTGCCTTCAATGCATTTAACCGCACATAATCCGACTTGTAAAAACAATGCATCGGTATTTCTGTCTTGCCATCGTGTTTCTCATAAATTGCAATCTGACTCATTAACTTGACATTTTCTTCCCGAACCATTGTCAGCCTCCCAATCTTTTACACAAACAACTCTTTCCCTATTGTTTTTTAAAACCTACCTCAAAATATTCTATTATATTTACCTCTAAAAAGCAATAGATTTTACAGATAATCCATATATGCCGCCGTCTTCTCCATTATATCTTTCATGATTTCCAGATCTTTCTCTACATTGCCCGTTTCCATGGAATGATTCGCATTCTTCGTCAGATACAGGGACAATCCCCTTTTCTCACATTCTGCCTGAATCTTATCTGTCTCCGCCCACGGATCAGCGGTTCCATGAAATACAATCCCCTCTTGTCCGATTGCATCAAAGGATTCTGCAACCGGTGTATAATATATCTGTCTTGCATTTATGTTATATTGCTTCGCATAAGCAGCCGCGACCGCAGTTCCCACGCTTTTGGAAATAAACAAAACTTCATTATATGTATTAAATTCAACTGCCGTTAATTGTTCCGTTGCATATTGTAATGCTTTGCGAAACGCCTCTATCATCTTGTCCGGATCACCTTTCACTCCGGATGGCAATTCCCCATACTTGATCTCTATAATCTCATATCCCCGCTCTCTGGCAAGTTTCTTACTATAATATAATAATGGCTTATCTGTGTGATATCCGATTCCCGGAAATAATACGGCTACTTTCTTTTCATCCAGACATTGAGTGATCAATCGCTGTAGATTTGCAACCGCAAACTTCTTTTCCATCGCATGCTTTTTCTCTTGTTCCGTCAATATATCATTCACTGCATAGCAGGCATCAAACTGACCACTCCGTCTACACTGTTCTACACCTTCTCCAAAACAGCCTGCAACTGCAATCACTTGTTTTCCGTATTTCTTAGCAAGCTGTGCAACTCCTGCAGGGGTCTTTCCCATCAAAGTCTGTCCATCTAAGCGTCCTTCTCCCGTAATTACAATATCTGCCTTCGCAATTGCCTGTTCTAATCCAATCTCCTCCAACACAATATCAATTCCCGGTCGTAAGCTGGCATTTAAAAACATTAAAAATGCATATCCTAATCCTCCTGCTGCCCCCACACCCGGCGTATTTCGTGTTCCGTTTGGACGAATTGATCCCATATCACACATCGCAATATGCTCCACCAGATCTGCAAACCGTTTCATAGATGCATCCATCGTATCTGTCATATCTGCATCCGCTCCCTTTTGAGGACCATATACAACACTACATCCTATTTCCCCAACCAACGGATTGTCCACATCACACGCAATCTGAAATGTGCATTGAGAAAGTTGTAACATCACATTCTCAAATCCAATATCCGCAATCTTCGATAACCCTTCTGCACCATAAGCGACCTCATTTCCCGCCTGATCGTAGAAATGATATCCCAATGCCTGTAACATACCGACGCCTGCATCATTGGTCGCACTTCCTCCTATCCCAATAATGAATCTTCTGCATCCCTGCCTGATCGCATCCCGGATCAATTCTCCGACTCCATATGTTGTTGTATGCATAGGATTGCGTCTTTCGTCCGGCACAAGTGGAAGTCCCGCTGCCGCCGCCATCTCAATCACCGCCGTTTGTCCACTCTCCCCATCATACCATATATAAGAGGCTTCCATCCGTTCTCCTAACGGTCCTGTCACCATACAGGTACGCTCCGTTACGTTCTTCTGATACGTCAATGCCTCCACGGTTCCCTCTCCGCCATCCGCAACCGGATAGACCTCTACCTTCCAATCTGAATGTATCTTATGTATACCTGCTCTCACTGCATTGCCCGCTTCAAGAGAAGTCATGCTCCCCTTAAAAGAATCCACTGCTACAACAATTTTTTTCATGTTAAATTCTTCCTCTTTTTATGCTTAATAAATTGTTTTCTGACATAATATTATTCCTTTTATGTACGTTTCTATTTTATCATACCCTCCCGTAATGTGCTATCTTTTCCTGGATAGCACCACTTTCATGCTGCCATTTCTTCAACTATTATAATCTCCTGTCCTCCAAGCATAACAATACCCCTAACGCAGCAATCCATCTACATTAGGGGTATGTTATACCATCTTCTCCAATGCGGCATCCGCTATGTTCACACAACCGTTACCCATATGGTCAACCGCATGAGGAATTTTATTATACGAAACAATATTTGATTATTCTTCAAACGGAATTACCGCTCCATCGTAAGTCTTATTGATAAAATCTTTGATTTCATCTGACTTTAATACATCCACTAACGCTTTCACACCCTCGTTATCTTCATTTCCTTCTTTTACTACGATAACATTTACATAGGTTTTAGCTGCTTCCGAATCTGACTTCTCATAAGCAAGAGAGTCCTTTGCAACAGAGAAACCTGCCTGCAATGCATAGTTACCATTCAATACCACATACGCAACCTCTCCTGCAACTCTGGCTACCTGTTCTGCTGCTAACTCCTCAATCTTGATGTTATGAGGATTCTCTGCAATATCATTCACTGTTGCTTCCAATCCAGCACCATCCTTTAACGTAATGATTCCGTTATCCTGTAATAACAACAACGCTCTTGCCTCGTTTGTAGTATCATTTGGTACTGCAATCGTATCACCGTCTGCAATATCATCTAAGCTCTTCTTTGTTCCCGGATAGATACCGAACGGCTCATAGTGAATCTTACCAACCTGTACTAAATGTGTACCTTTTTCTTCATTAAAGCTGTCAAGATATGGTACATGTTGGAAATAATTTGCATCAATCTCGCCACCTTCTACGACTTCATTTGGTAATACATAATCATCATACTCGGTTACTTCAAGATCCCATCCCTCTTTTGCAAGAATCGGTTTTGCTGCTGCAAGAATCTCTGCGTGTGGTGTTGCGGATGCTGCTACCGTAATGGTTCCCTTTGATTCTACGTTTGCATCCTCTCCACTCTCAGAAGTTTCCTGTGTCGTCTGCACCGTTTCCGCGGTTGTGCTGTCGTCTGCACTGTTTCCGCATCCGGTTAATACTCCTAATGATAATACACTTACTAAAATACCTGCAAAAATTTTCTTTCTCATAATTCTTTCCTCCTGATTTTGATTTTTTATATGAAAGTAATATAACCTCTCTGCTTTCCCCTGCTCTCTTGTCATATCACTATCATTTACTTACTTTCTTCGATCAAAATGATCTGCTAATTTCATTCCTACTGTCTGAAAGATCTGAAATAAAATGATCAATAATAGCACCGTTACAATCATGATATCCGTCTGCCATCTGGTATAT